>Ga0172380_10000860_pt1 | contig 54906 bp, 86 predicted proteins | sample Leawe162metaG_FD_119747 | JGI IMG/M metagenome (GOLD analysis project Ga0172380, IMG submission 119747) | Leachate microbial communities from a municipal landfill in Southern Ontario, Canada - Leachate well 162 metaG | ecosystem: Engineered > Solid waste > Landfill > Unclassified | place... | reverse complement strand
CTGAGCACGCCCTTGAGGTTACCCTTGATCACCATGGCGATGAGGTGCTTACAGAGAACCTTCCGGGAGAGGAAGTCAGGGCAGGTGCACGAGCACTCTGTAGGGGTCATGAACATGGTGTAGGCGCCGGACGTTCCGGTCATCTCTATACCATCGTCCAAGGACCCAGTGACTTTCCCTACCGTCACCTCGTAGGCGTCAAGGTACCTCTTTCCCAGGGCGGACTCCAGCTCTGCGCTAAGCTCGGCCTTCATGGTCGCCTGGAAAGGGTTTAGTCCTTCTTCGCAGCTGCTCCCTCTGGGGGCAGTGAGACTGTCTCGATCCTCTCGAGCTTGATGGTCCCATCGCGGTCCATCTTCCCGATAGCAGTCCTTACCATGACCTTCGCCCTGGCGGACTCAGACGGAACACGCACACGGACCTCTGCTACGAGGTCTGCCAGAGGCATGTTGCCGCCCTTCTCCTTGAGGATGTCCATGACCGCCTGCTTGACGGTGTTCTTCGGTCCCGCCGGCTCGCCCTTGCGGACCCTGGAGTTGGACTTCTTGATCTTGTCGACGTCCATCCACTCCTCTTCCGGCTCGCCCTCGAGAAGCTTGTCGCCGTCGATGTAGCGGTAGCCCCTGTACTTCCCAAACTCCTGGGACAGCGCGATCGGCTCCTCGTAGACCTCGATGTTCCCGAGTACGTCGATCTTGTCCTCCCTGGACACGAACGCCCTCATGTCTGGCTCAGACACTAGGTAAGTTCCGCCCGGGACGAGATAGCCGCAGCCCCTTTCAGGGAAGTCGCCTATCTGGCTGATCTCCGCCTTCTGGATGGGCAGCTCTGCAGACCCCACGTTCAGATTGACGGGGCCCACAGTCATGATGCCTGCTACGGTGAACTGGGCGAAGATGTAACCCGCGATGTCGGGGTCTGCCTCCTCGCCTTCCTTCGCGCCTGGCTTCAGTTCGTGGGCTAGGAACACCCTGGTCTTGCCGGCTACGATGCCTGCAGGGAGACCTCCGCCGAACCTCTTGCTCACTCCTAGCTGCAACGCCTCTTGGCAGAACGCCTCGGGCGTCGGATAGTTCTTCGCTCCAACCCATGCCACCATGTCGAGAGGCTGAACCTCCTTGACCGGTGCCTGTACCTCTTTGTCGGTATCCATTGCTTTCACCTCTGCGACCCTTACGGGCCACGTCTACTACAACAACAGCAGGGTATATAAACTCTCCCACCCGATAGTTCGTGAAAGTCGAACTAATTCCGACCCCGTACGAACGCCGAGTAGGTCACATCCGCCCCGAAGGGGGATAGGTATATATCCAGCAGTCATCGAGTGAACAAACGCTATAAGAAGTATATAAAGGACCCTCAGATTAGTTCGGGTTTTTCGAACTAACGAAGAGGGGGCTGAACCGCCGTAAGGCGGCCAGCGTAAGCGGTTATGGGCCGTAATAGGCCCTAGGATGGTAGGGTTAGTAGGCTGCCTCTAGGTCCTCCTTGATCATGGTCGCCCTCCTGATCAGACTATCCATCAGGGCTACCTTCTCCTCCAGCAGGCTCATGGGCTTACCTTGAGCGAGCTGGAACTCAGTACCACCGGCTACCTCGAGCGCCACCAGTACGGCTGCATCTCTCATATCCATCATCCAGAAGTCTTCCAGGTCCTCTGGTACCAGTTTGGTTGGTGGGGTTACTGCCATGGTTGGCACCCCGCTGCGATCGCTGCCTTCCTGAGCTCTGGGTCCATCCTGTAGAGCATCCAGAGCATCTCCCTTAGCATCTCAGGGTCATCGGTAAGCGCGGCGTCCTTTAGAAGCGCCTCGACTACCTGGACTCTTTGCCTAGGCTCGGAGCCTAACCCTACCATATCGTCGAGCTCCAACCAACCGATAACGGCTGGGGTCCCCTCTATCTTGTGGAGGCTCTGCCGTACGTTCTGCTCGGCGTATAGGTTAGATGGGTCATCCCACGCAGCTGGGTCACATAAGCAGGCCTCTTCGAGGATGACATGCGCCCATAGCAGGTCGAGCTTGTAGGCATCCGAGATGACCTTCTCGATCATCCCATCGACGCTGGACACCCTTAGTATGTACCCATTCTCTACCTGTTTGATAATAAGGGTGTTGGGTGCCTCTCCCTCCTTACTAACGAACTGAAGCCCTACCGGGTTAACCGGGTTGAGCTCCTTCCGTAAGTCCATAAGGCGTTGGTGTACCATCTGGTACGTCTTCAGGTCTAGGGCTCTCTGGTCGAACATTCACTCCCTCCCGTTCACTATCTTCTGCACGATCTCTACCTTGGCGCGCAGCTGGGTCTCCTCTTCCTTGGTCCTTGCAGCTCCTAGGGCGAACTTCAGGTCGTCCAGGAGCGCTACTATCCTCTTAGGGCTCATCATCTTACTCATCCCTCCTTATAAGTACCTCCACCTTAGGTGGCTCTTCTCCAGTCTCGCATAGGCCTCGTCGCCTATGGTCTCGCGTAGCTCGTTCGCATGCCTGGCCTTATCCTTGTCCCGCTCCCTTTGCCTGGCGCGGTGTTCGGCTGGGGTCTCATACTCGACTAGCTTATCCTTAAGCAGGCGTAGCCAGCTAATGTAGTAGGCCTGGTTGAGGAGCTCGTCCTTCTCTCGCCCATTAGGATCATCCCAGGACTTAAAGTAGGGCCAGTGGAGCTTCTCTGCCTCGAGCCTGTCCTCCAGGAACTTTATGGCCTCCTTCTTCCCGAGGGCATCTAGTAAGGCATCCCTAGTGTTATACCCGCTGAAGATCTCCGCAGATCGGGCCTTGTGGTCATACTTCTCGTATGAGGACTTTAGGATGTCCCCTGCCTCTTTGTATCTCTCGTCCCACTTCTCCCTACCCATATTGGCGATCAGGAACTCCACGAACCACTCGCCTGGTGCCGTCTTCCTCTGGTAGACGGACTTGATCACGTACCAACCCTTAGGTACGTGCGGGACTATCTGCTTACGGAACTTCCGTACCGCCGATGGCCCAAAGGGGTCCTTGAAGTTCTCCATCTCTTCTGTGGTCGGGTGGACTACTAGTCTCATCTTCCTGGTCTTTAGGGGCTTCCTCTTCGGTGCCCTCTTTACCTCTTGTTGGTCTTCCACATACTCACCTATAGGCGAGCCACATGGTTACCCCCAACGAAGGGGGTACTCCTCTGGCCATAACGCCTACGCTATGCAATACCCATAGTTATATTTAAAGCTTTGCATGGATACTTCGAAAAGTTCGAACAAACGAAGGATGCCAAAGGGGCCAGCTGGCTGGGCCATGCATGCTGCCATAGGTGAATGGGTAAATACACAAGTAATAAATTTATTACATGTATTTTATTTTCTACCATAGAAAATGAAGAGAGGAGAGGTTGAGTTTGTTGCACTGCAGCCGTCGCAGCAATGAATTCTGATGAATTATATATAGCGGATAGGGTGTATTATGATCATGAGTAGGGCAATGGGTCAGACTTCGTCAGCTAGGGTCATCCCTAGGAAGACGGTGTGGGAGTTGATTGATCAGTCGGACACTCGTAATGCCGCGCTTATAGCATTACTATATCTGACTGCGGCTAGGAAGGGCGAGCTCATCCAGTTGACTCGTGATGATCTGTTCCGTGAGGAGGACTTCATGATGATCAATCTACCGATAGAAAAGAGGAAGGTCAAGAACTTGATACGATGTCTGCCCGTCCCTCTCTACGATGAATTCATGGAACCCGTAAACAAGTACATTAAGACGGTCAAGAGTGGTAAGCTGTTCCCTATCACAGGGGCTAGGGTATGGCAGATCACGAAGGCCATGGGATTCTTCCCTCATGAGTTCAGGCATTCTCGTCTCACAGAAGTCTCTGCCTACTTCGCGAACGACATGGACATCGATCGCTTCGCTGGATGGAAGTTCCCGGGTATGAAGTCGATCTATGTACATCTGAGGATGGACCATCTGAAGGATCCTCTATTGGTATGCTCCTTCATGTCTGATACCACGAAGGGTGATGTATGGCTGCAGAAGCTAAAGATGGTCCCACAGGGATCCGCTATCTGGCAGAAGTACCCACAACATAGTCCCTACTCCCATTAATATCTTCTGCGGAACGCGAAACACCCCGAAACGCTAGTCGATACAAGTAATATAGGCTCACGTAGCCTAGCTACACACTGTTTTCAGAGAGTGGTCTAGGTATTCATCAAGCTAGAAATTACCTCCTAATGTTGACAAGTAATTCAATGGTTACATGTCAACAGAAACGACAAGTAATATAGTAATTACTTGTCACGGTATATAAAGAATAATAGAGATGAGCCATAGTGCTGCGCCCCTAGGTAATAGGAGCCTATTACCCCGATGTTTCGAGATTTACGTACTAATATAGTGGTAGTTTATATACACTAAGCCGGATATCGTGAGTTGATAACATGGAAGGGCTGAGAACAGGTCCAGGATGGGATGATGATGCCAGTATGGGCACAGCGAAGTTCATCCTGACGTACATGACTAACCATAAGGATGCGTACGCTCAGGAAGTATGGCGCTCACTAAAAGACTCGAGAGAAGCGGCGCCGAGAGAGATCCAGCAGGGGAAGCGTGTTCGTAAGTACACCCGAACCGTCACGAGCTACAACAACTTCCTCCGGAACTATTGGGAACCCCTTATCAAGATGAAGATGATCGTGGCTACCCGGAAGGAGAGGTCTGACGCTGGTCCAACTATGAAGCCTTGGGAGCGGAAGTTCTACAAGTTAGCAGCCAATGCCAAGACGGACAACCGTTGGAACAACATACAGAAGGCCTACCGGTTATCGAGAGGCTGGGGTACTAAGGAGGAGATGTATTGAGGAGAGGGTTATACGTATTCGAGGGTATTGATGGTTCTGGAAAGACGAGCACCATGAACAAGGTGGACGAGCTGCTGGAGAGCTGCCCTTTCCCTGTTATCACAACTAGAGAACCTACCCCCTGGGCAACTAGACGCTTAGTTGAGGTGGAAGGTGCCAGTCCATTGGAGTCCCTGCTGATCTTCATGCAGGACAGAGTACGACATTCGATCGAGATGAACGAGTATCTTGAAAAAGGGAATGTCGTGCTCTGCGATCGATACTACTACTCTACGGTAGCATATCAGAGCTTCACACTAACTAGGGCCGGAGTGTTCCCTAGTGTAGAGTGCGCCCGAGAAAGGCTGAAGAATATGGCTAACCTCGGAGCTCTCAATCCAGCTGCGGTGTTCTGGCTGACGTGCAACCTGGAGCTAGCAGCATCCCGAGTATCGAGCAGGCATAGCAGCAGTATGTACGAGGTACCGGAGATCCAGAGGTCGTGCGACGAAACCTATCAGTATATGTATCAGAGGCACTACGGCGGACATTGGATTAAACTGTGTTCGGACACAGATCAGGATGCCCTCGCTGCAGACATAGCGAACATAATCAAGGTGATAGAATGGGATGGATCACACAAGCAGACATTGACAAGTCAAGAGAAGAACTAAGAGGGTATCACGAGCTGTACCGCTTCAGGTACGATGAGAACTGCGGAGTCTTCTGCGACATCTACGAGAACGATGATGGAGACAAGAAGTTCGTCGTCCGTAACTACCGTCGTGGTGGGAAAGCCGAGTACTTCAAGGTACAGTTCGCAGCGGAGGAGAGGATGAAATACCTATCTAGCCAAGAGGCGGAGCAGGATGAGGGAATGGTGAGGTGCTACGATGAAACTGAAAGAGACAATAGTATCGGTCTCCCTGCTATACCAGAACACAACTAAAGGTAGTACGGTCATCGATATGCAGGGCATCATAGTCCCCCGCGGTTGGGCACTCGTAATGGTCGATACCGACAACCCTTTTATAGCTAATAGTCTATTAGACAAGGACAAGCAGGTACACGAACCAGCTGAAGTGGAGTTGATCAAATGACAGATGAGGAACCTATAGTGGATGACCTGTTCTGGGCCTTCATGGATTTCGGGAATGGTTGGGTTAGCCAACATCTCACAAATCTCGTCAAGGACCATGCAACAGCGGTGAAGGCAGTGACCGAGCTGAAAGGAAGGCTAGAGTCGGAATGTCGGGGACTTGACCCCTCTGATCAGGGGGTCGCGTCTGTCACCCGGGAGATAGCCGCGTACCACTCCGTAGAGGTTGTATACGACCAGAAATGGTGGGTTGTGGTAGATAACGGAGTCACAAAGATATCGGTGGCGTCCCCGGAGGAATACAAGACAGAGCTATCGCCCGCATTGACCGCCGAACTGGTGGACGTAGCTGCCGACCTGCTCTCGTTTCCTAAATCCGCCAGGAAAAGATAATATACTTATGGCGGGGTTATAGGGGCAAGGCTGAAAAGAAGACCTTGCCCTTCCTGCCGGTTCTCACACCTCTCCGGCTAGGCCCCATTTTCTTCCACAAAGGAACGTTAAAATACATTGTAGACCCTAAGCTTATACATGGGAGCTGAGGGGAAGGATTGGTACTCTTTATTGGTACGGAACTCCTCCATGATCGGATCGGTTTCTACAAAACTCGACCAGTTCATTGAGACTCACAAAGAGACCGATAGGAAGCAGGACTCTATCAACGGCAAGGTAGATGAGCGGCTTCAGAGCGTCGAGAAAGCCTGTGCCCAGAATTCAGCTAACTATGGCTCCCTCAAAGAGGACATAGGCGACGTCAAGAAGGCTCAAGACTCTACGAACGCACATATCGAAGACTTGAAGGGAGAGATCAACGTGACCTTTAAAGCTGCCGTTAAGTCCATCAAGGAAGATGCTGATGCCAGACTCCGCATGTGGATTACGATCATAGCCCTAGGATGTACGATGCTTGGTATCGTCATAGGTCTTATTACTGCGTAAGAAAGAAAAAACGATGTAAGGGGTTTACGCGGTTGTGTGTGCTGCCTTGTACTTCGTGTACCAGTCCATCGGCTTGTTGAAGACGAAGTCTATACCCATTCCGCCCATGAAGCCGAATAGGAAGAGACCAAGCCATCCATCAATACCGGTTGGTTCAGGTAGGGCAACAATCTCGGCCATTATAGCCACTGCGGCCATAACGCACGCGATGATCGCGGAGATCAGATACTTCAGGCTGAACTTCGGTAAGGTCTTTCCCTCAGCCTGGAGCTTGGCCAGATATGCTTCGAACTCTCCGAGCATCATGACCAGTGCTCCAACGATCACACCAGCTATTACGATTAGCTCTGTGTCGCTCATGGTATTCACATATCCTTCCTAGATTATATACTTTATCATAGGAACTCTAGCTCCATCCCGAGGAAGATAGGGTATTCTACTAGACCAGTCTCCGGCGCGGTATCGTAGTCTAGCAGACCGTCACCATCCCAATCAGCAGCCCCGTCTACTATGGCCCCGCCACCGCCGGCTCGCATGCGCCAGAGGTTGAACATAACCCCTTGTATGATGCCTTCATCTGGGTCATAAAACCTTGTCAGGCTTCTCGAGGGGTCTGTATAGAACACACCATCCTTCTGCTTGATAAGCCTGAAGTCTGTCCTCATGAGGCTCATGTCGGATACCATACCTCCGCTCGGTAATTGCGCGTGTAGTAGAGGGTAGGCCATAGCGAATTGCATAGTCGGGAATGGATACTCAGCCATACCTCCTATTATGCTCCACGTTATATTGCCATCTGAGTTTACGTGTGCTACTTGGGGGTCTACGCTAGCTAGGTCGTTATCTAGTAACCCGCCACCCCCTGATAGAGCCAACATGGCTATATTAGACTTTTCATCGTCGCCGTATAGGTTAACCATGCCGAGACACCAACCACTCTTCTGTCCTGGGGTGGTGTACGTAGGCTCGAGTGTCCACATCTTGAATATCAGATCGACTGAGTCCTTCGACGGCCTCAGTATCTGCTGTGGTGCAAAAGACCCTACATAGGCCGCCTGATTACAGATACTATGGAACACATACCCAGGGCCAAAAGGCCTAGGCTTTAGGTTGGTCCAGGTAGAGGGGTTACCAGTCTGTCCGGTCTCGAACCACTTTGCCTGCATACCGAACTTATGGAACGATGTCATTACACTTGTTCGGCCCATGATCAGATCTCCCAGTAGGTCACGATAGTCGACCCTGTGTTGGTAACGCCCCAGAGCTCACCGTCGTAGGCATCCTCGTCAAAAGAGCCCCCAGCTGGAATCATGTGCCCTGACTTACCCTGTGAAGGTGTTGAAACAGCCCTGTCGAACCCAAGGTAGACATCGAATCTGCCTGTGTTGACAAGAGTGATAGACAACCGCATAGGGTTAGCCGGACGTATGAGAGTAGGCAGAGTAGTGACGCTGGCGTAGCCTGTGCTTGGCCGGCCACGGTTGGTCACTATCTGAACCAGCTGGGCATCGAGCTTCTCTGCTGTCGAAATTGCCTTCGACTTCTCCTCGCCGTACACTGCCCTGACTGGCTTCTTACCCTCCGTTACGGCTTCGGTCACCTGCTCCACTATTCCCGGCTCACTGAGTAGATCTTTAACATCCTGGCGCCTGTCTTTGATGTTCTCCTGTATGACTCCTTTGACCTCACCCGCCCTGCGGCGAGTAGTTTCCAGCGCCATTCAGTCACCTTCACCTGTCCCAGTAGAGCAAGGTCATCGTTGGGGATCCAACAAGGGTATCGTCGGACTGAAGGTTTGTTCCACCCTCCAATACGATCAACGGCTTCAGTGGGTCGGGACCTGTCGGGAGTAGCAGCGTCTGAGCTGCCACGACGTTGAGACCGATCATGAAGTCCGCCAAGGTCACGCCGTCTGCCTTCAGCTTCCTCAGGCTTACAGTGGCTGGTGCAGCTGCAGCTCCTGCGATCATGACGCCGTAGATGTATCGCATCTTGGCATCTGGAACATCTGTCGCGAAGATGTTCGCTGCTGCGTTCGGGACAGTCTGGCTGATGAAGGTCAGATTCTCTGATACGTAGTCTGGTAGGAATTCTCTCATTGCATCGCCTCCGAAAGACCTATGGGGGTGACTTTCCAGTCCTTGAGCAACTTGTCGCCAAACTCTAGGGCGTTGTTGCCGTACCCTATCCTGAGATAGGATGCTGGAATCTCTCTCCTGGCGATCTTACCGATCAAGTTGTCGTCCAACCCAACCTGGAAGAAGTCAGCCCAGTAGACCGCGAACGAGAGGTTCAGAACCGGGTTGAGTGTCTTGATCGCATCCGAGTTGTAATACTCGGCTCCGATGTGTTGCAGTGGCGGGATAACTAGCTCTGCCCTGTCGCTAGGATCCATGAACGGGGAGATTACCTCGTCTATGTATCCGAAGCTGTCACCGGACGAAGGCCTGATGGGGTCTGCATTCGGGAACTTGCCATCGATATCTTTGCCCTCCGGGTGACGGACATACATCCTCACCTGATACGGCTTGATACCGATTGCTCCATGCATGAACCACGGGTACCCACCGTCGGTTGTCTGGTCAAGGTAGGCCAGATCGTTAGCCGTGTTACGCGGGTCCCTGAATCTCAACTCTGCCTGGTGCGACACCGGCGGAATGTTGACGGCTGCTCCCGCGGAATCTATCAGCGGGTAGGGCCTGTATTCGCATATCCTGCGCCTTACGACTCTACCGAACAAGAATCCCTCATACCCTTCCAACGCGAACAAATAGTTCGGGTAGAGGAACCTGTCCGCTATACGGTTCTCTGGTTCCATCTAATCACCTGTTGTATTGGTTAGGAATAGACCGCTGGATGTATATATATTCCACCCGTTGCGTCATCTCGGCTTGCCCTATAGGCCTTTTGAGCTTATGGATCGATTATTATTCAGAAGCGTTGTAATAAGTTTTAAGCCTAGGTTCTTTGGCCTTGTAGTTCTACAAGGGGTGGAGAGTAACTCGCACTACGCTCTGGATTACATGTATTAAATAAGGTGTTTCTGAGCTGGCCTAACTCGTTTCAAGGCACGGTTTTCCAGGCGATCGCCTCATTTTCGAATGAGATACCAGCCAGCGCATCCTGCTCGTTGGTCTCATACCCAAGGGCAGCGAACTCCCTCCACGGCCATACGGAACGGTACGCGTGATAGGGATTACCGTCCTTCTTGACCTTGTATAACGGATCCGGTCTTCCCAGCTCATCCTTGCCATGTATCTCCGTCGCAGCTGAGATGATCACAGCTTTTGAGGCTATCTCCTCTGCTATCTTCAGGAAGAGAAGCCCGTCTCTCTTAGTGAGATGCTCCAGGAATCCGAACGCTTGTACCACATCGACAGACTTCGGTTCGAAGATCATCCGTAGGTCTAGGGCATTCATCTTGAGGCCGTGCCATCCGACCTTCATAGTACCTATGTTCCAGATATCACAACCCCAGCCTTGATGGATATGCTTGGTATCCCACCAGGCTTGACCAACAATACCCTTAAGTCCACACCCTACATCGATAACAGTGCTTACTTCGATGTCTTTGGTCTGGTCTATTATGTAGTGCTCCATGTCCTTGAAGTGAGCACCGCAGGTCAGGCACGTGAGGTGTTCCCTGGGTTCCCAAGGTCTGCCTACTCCGTCCCAGTCATGTACGTGGCCATTTCCGTCGGTCTTTGTAACTTTAGCCATGTCTCTAATCCCTCAGATTCGATGTAGAACTTGCCGCCGAGCTCTTCGCCCTTGCAGCGCTCATAGTTATTGCAGGAGGTGCACAGTTCCCTACCGCGGAGAAGAGCGGCCCTGTCTATGACTGAACGGTTGGCAACTGTGCGTCCCTCCCTTTCGCTTAGTCTCATTAGTCCGTAGTTGCAGACCGTAGTCGGTCCGCGATATGTAAACAGTTCTGGAGCACATGGACCATGACGGTGCTCTATGTGCCAGAGCCTCTTGTCCATAACGCCGTACTTGTAACCCATCTTGTGAAGTCTATAGCCGAAGTCGACGTCTTCTAGCCCTTTCTTCCCATCCAGGGCTTCATCGAATCCGTTGACGTCCCAAGCTGCCTTAGTAGGGAAGCTGCAGCCGCTATAGAACCACTCAGGGTACGGTATGGTCAGTCCTTGATCAACGAACCTGGCTCTCGAGTCCCTTACCATCTGCCCTGGCGCTATGATATTCTCCCAATTAGCCTGATGGTTAAGGACCCTACCATACAGCTCTTCTGTGATAGGTACGCCCTCGTCGATCAACTTAGGTCTGTTGCTCTCGTAGTAATAGGTAAGGCTGAAACCACAACGCCCTACGTCCCAGTAGGCCATAAGAAGGTCTATCCACCCAGGACGAGGTTCGGTGCAGTCGTCTAGAAGTATAGTCAGATCTCCCTTAGCGGCTGCTATACCCTTGTTCCTCATACCGCCCAATGCAACCATACCAGCGTCTAGGTACCTCGACGGCTTAGCCGGTAGATACTTGAACGGGAACTTCGCGTTTTCCTTGATGTAGTCTAGGCGCTTCTGACTCCAGCAGGCGTCTACAACTATCCACTCGAACTCTCCGTTCTGTGCGTTCAATCCTCGTACTGTCGGTTCGTATATGAAGGCATCGTACCCTATCATAGGGTAGTCGGGCCTTGCGGTGCTGGTTACTATGCTTAGCATATTATCAGTCCGATTAGTATGAATCCCCAGAGTGCTATCCACGCTAGGGCGAATAAGGTGATCTTACTATCCCGGCTCATCCTGTCTTCTCCGCTATGATGATGCACTTCCAGTTTCCGAGCACATCAGGGGGCACCATGGCCCTGAAGGCAGTCACTAGGTCTGGGCGAGATTTCCAGCCGTCCCGGCAGAGGTGAGTTTCCCAGTACTCGTGGGTTTCCATGTGGACGTGTCCCGGGACGGCCGTGGTCATTTGCTTCTTGTCAGGTAATTGATTCTTGCGAAGGTCGTACCGCTCCGCTGGTTCACATACAGCAATGTTGTACATGATGAAGCGCTTCGAGGTACGACGGAGTTCCGATACGACCTTCTCAAGATCTTCAGAGTATATGTGTTCCATGATATCGAAGGCTACAACCAAATCAAAGCTCTGGTCGGCGCACTTGATATCGGTGGCATCGCCCCAGTGGATATGCCCACCAGCTGCAGGGTAAGGATGCTGTATCGCCCAGTGACTGAAGTCAATCCCTATCATGTCCATCCCTAGGCGCCTACCCCATCCGACGAACGTACCACGGCCACATCCTACGTCGAGAATGTTCTTAGGCTGCAGGACAGTCTGTATGCCCTTCATGACATCCTCTGCTCCCAACCATTCCCCGGTGGTGTTGTAGTAGGACCAGTGTCCGTCTTTACCAGCTTCTGGGTTGTGGACCTTACCGCCATTGGCGCCTACGTAGTACTCTTCATCATAATAGGTGGAGCCGAACACCTGACCGATCGTCTGGCCGTACGCCTTAAGATGCATGTCAGCTATGGCATCCCACCTTGTAGCATGGGCTAGGTCATGGGCTCCACTGGCGAGGGCCTTGTATATGTCCTTATCGCCCAGCACTAATACGATGAGGCGGAGCATCTCACTCATGTCGCCATGCTTGTACTTCAGGCAGTTCAGCCCATCCGTCAGATCAACCATGCGGTTATCGTCAGTGCAGATGATAGGTTTACATGCCCAGAGAACCCTGTGCAATGCACCAGATGCTGAAGACACACCTGGCGGAGTGTTGTAGTTGAATAGAAGGATGTCCGATGCCTGGGCCCACTTGTCTATCTCCTCTTCTGATAGGTACTTGCCTATCAGATGAACGTTAGGACCTAGTGCCTCAGTAATCCTCTTGTGTGCGTCCTCACTGTGCTCCTCTACCACCCCGTGTATCGCTCCTGATATGTAGAACTCTACACTTGTTAGTTTAGATGCAGCCTCTGCGACCTGGGCGAATCCCTTTGAGTCAGCTGCGAAGCCGAACAGGAAGACCATCCTCATGCTCTCCGGCAACCCTAAGTCTCGGCGGGCCCACCTCTGTGGTACAGGCGCTATGTGCTGGCTGCCGTGAGGTATAATGAATATAGGCTTGCTCACATATTGTGATAGCCACTTCTTGGCTAGGGCATTGTGAACGATATGACCATCGTATATAGCATCAAGAGCTTGGTAGACGTCTACCTGCGGACCTGGGTCTCGGAATACTGTATGCCATGTCACGACGCCGTAACTCGTCTCAAGCTGCCTTGTGATGAGCTCATCCATGTGAGGGAAGATACCGAACTCGTGCTGGACATGTATCAATCCGGGAACATCGATCTCGGTAGGCTTCCTGTATGATTTTATTGGGAACTTCAGTTTAAGGGCCTCTGATAAGAACTCGCTGTATGTGGCTATACCGCACTTCACCCCTATCGTCGTGACCAGGTTGATCTGCGGCGGTACAGACTTGTTACCCCTAGGTCCTACGGGGGTCTTAGAATATACAGTAGCTGCATCATCAGGCATGACCAGAATAGGCTTGGCTGGAACCATCCCATCCTTAGTGATCTCTTGTAAGTCTATCTCGATATCCCCTAGCGGGCTGATGTTTACCTTCATCCCTACCGGGTCCCAAATCTCTGTCTGTTTAGTATAGTCCATGTGGACAACGCCTAGGACCTTACCCCCTTGCTTAATAGTCATCAACCAGGGCAATACTCACACCTAAGGAGTAGAAGTGATGTAGAGATATATAAACCTAGCGCCGGGGAAAAAAGGAATAAGGGAAGGGGTTTACTGACCTATGACGATCAGCGAGAACGTTGTAGCTGCGAGGCTGCTCCCGTTGAGGACCTCGTACCCTCTGACGCTGTTCGGGGCGCCAGTGCAGGCGTATCCGTTGAAGCGCACAGGAACGGTGATAACGTTGCCTGCGATGGTGGCTTCTCCGGGCTCCACCTTGTAACCGTCCTCGTTGGTGATACTCAGCACCGCGTCGATCTCGCCGACGCTGGCGACTGTGATCACAGCTCCGCCGGTTGCGTAGGGGTTAGGCCCCGCAACCTGCACGAGAACGATCAGCCTGCCGTTCTTAGTCTCGCCCAGTATGGTCTCAGACATGTGAGATCACCTTACACCGTCATTATGAGGTCCTGGGTCGTGCCATCCAAGTCTGCCGGGTCCTGCAGCCTCATCTGAGGCTCCTTGACGAAGGACGCACCCATCAGGAACGGGTAGTCCTGAGACAGAGCAACTGCTCCCCCGATAGCGCCGGAGAAGAAGTTCTTGGCCAGCACGGTATCGCCCTTAGCGAAGATGAAGGCCTTGTCGAACTCCGCGATCTTGAGGCTGGAGTTGACCTTCTGCTGGAACCAGGTGTTCACAACTGGCTTCTCGCGTCCGTTGATGGTGAACTTCACCGACTCGAGCTTGGGGTACGGATACAGGCTGCCTACGCCGAACACGACGTGGACACCATTGGCCCCGATCTTGACCGGGTTGCCGTCTGTGCCGCCCATCATGGTGGTACCGGAGTGAATCCAGTCCTGTGGCGCGCCGGTGCTCCAAGAGTCCTGAGCTGCGGAGTAGATTCCCCGGATGTCAGTCCAGTCGTCACCAACACCGAAGAACCCTGCCCTGATCGGGATAGGTCCGCCGATCTTGCCCGGGCCCGGATCCTGTCCGCCAATCTCGGCAGACATCTGCTTCTTGGCAACCTTGGCCCCCAAGACGATCTCACCCAAGTGGCGCTTGTAGATATCTATAAGTGCCCTCTCGGTTCCTTCAACAACGAACTGCCTCTCGAATGAGCGCAGTAGCCTCGTGACCTCAACGTCGGTCAGCTCGTCGATCTGGAGTCCCAGACCTTCGGCCGTGGCGTTGATGTCGCCCTCTATACTTCTGACGTATGCTACATCGACCATTGTAGTTCCTCGGTATACCGTAGGAACAAGGGGGTTTATATAGTTTCTATTAGATTATGATAAGCATGAAAACTGTAGTTTCCCACAGCATCGAGATAGGGCTCTTGAAGCAAGTGGATAAGTATGCTAAGGAGCACTACGACGGCAATAGGTCCATGGCCATAGATCATTTACTACGGCAAGGATTAAGGGTTTCGCCCCCAGTAGTTGACGTTTCGAACATCCGTTAAGGGCAGGCTCGTCCTGCCCAAGGGGAGTTCAGACAATTTACTGGGAGATTGCGATCGTTTCCCTGACGTACTGGTTGGGACCGTGCTGAGCGTTCAGAACTGCACCGGTCGGGCGGATCGGCTGGGTAACGATGACCTGGCTCGAGGTGGCTCCGGTTCCCCGGATAGATGCAACCTTGGCCTTTGCCTTGTTGATCAACTGGCCGTTCCCGATTGAGGCCGCGCCGTTGAAGCCCGTCTGCATGGACATCTGGCTTCTGACCTTTCCGGTAACATCCTTCGCCCTGTTCTTGGCTGCTTCGACTACTGGCATGTACATATCTGATTCCTCCATTGCGTCTATGTCTAAGCCGCTATATATACTCAACCCCGGTCGATATCAATGTCGCCGTGGGATAGGCCCGTGTCGTACTCACGGCTTATAGCGGCTTGGCCGTGATACTGGCACTTCCTGCATCCCTGAGGCATCGTCGCCTGACCGGACAGTAGGGTCTGCCTGGCGTTCTTCACTCCGGCCCTTAACTGCTTAGCTGCTGTTATCAGTCTTCCCATTGTTCTCAACTCACCTTGACGTAGTGCTTAACCCTACCACCGTACCCGGATGGCGGATCGACCTCCTTATAGGTAGGTTTCCTTTCCTCGGATGGCTGTAGGAGCTTCAATCTGCTACCTAGCTGGGCCCTGACGCCCATCGCGAACCCTAGAGGGTAGGCACCGAACTCGCCCATCCCGAAGGCGGCGTGCATTACCTCATGAGGGACTGTCGAGAAGTTAGCTGCTCCGGCCAGGAAGATAACTCCCCGTTTCTTCTTGGGGGCCAACCCACGATAGGTCATGGACCCGTGAACCTGCCGAACTGGCTCGTCAGTTATGAACACATGCTGCGGGGCCAACATTGAGAGTAGGTGGCAGCTGCCCAGTATATTCTCGACTTCAACTATGTTCATGTTCGTCTCCTCTTGTGTATTAGGTGATAGGCCTTATATATAAGATCTCCCTTAGTAATAATAAGGAAGGTCCTTACGCCTACGCCTCCAGATGTATCTCCACAATCCCTTGAGGGTCAACGCTAACATACATATCACCAGAATCAAAGGTAGTCACCACCGTCGAACCCATAGAGGTCACGTAGAGAGTGATCTCTTTCGAGTGTACCTCAAACTGAGAGCCTCTTATGGTTGTATCCACACCGCCGGACTTCGATCTAAGGACGAAGTCCGTGTCCATCGTTCCCCTCAGTTGCACAATCTTAGGGCGGAGGATCTCTATCTCTGCAAGATGATGGTACTCTGCCATCTCAGTCTTGTGCTGCGGGGCTGTCTCCTCTAGCCTGCTGATCAGATCTTTATACGTTCGCACCATACTACTTCCTCTTGAAGCTTGATATAAAGTTCGATATGCCCTTGAACATGTACTGGGCTATTACCTGCTGCATGGCTCCTTGGACCAAGTGACCCGGCTGCCACTGAGAGTGAGTCATCCTGTTGCCCAACTCTTCCTTGGCCTGCCTGATCAACTCTCCAACCATTCAATCACCATCAGTACATTCGTATAAGGCGGGTCAGCGTAACCTCTACGGTGAAGGGTAGCTTAGGTTCTTTTCGGAACCTTACCCGCTGGTTATCCTCTAACTGCCCGACTATATCCCGAGAGCAATAAGGGAAATCTATACCCTTCAGGTTGCTGACATAAGTAACCGTGCCGTCGTGTAAGTATACCTCCATACCTGCACCGCCCACTGTATGGGGCTCCATTACCAGCACAATATGGTCAACGTCTTGGAATGTCTTACCTAGAGGCACGAGTTGTCTCCTGCCTAATTTGCTACCAGGCGGGCCACTCAAACCGGGGTACCTACCTCGCTGCCCTGAACTCTCTGCACCCTCTAGTCTGGGGAACCTGTCAATCACCTTGCTAAGTATTTCTCCGACCATGTGTAGCACCTTACAGTACTTTGTGTCTGGCGAACTCGCCTACGGCCTCGTCGATGTTACCATCAGCTATGGTGAACAGCTGCCACTCTATCTCCGCTAGCCACTCGGCTGCAGCGGGATAGTCCTCGCTGTTCCTGATCTTCTGGGCAAGGCGACCTGGTTCCATCTGGGGGTCTACCTTACGCAGTTCCTCACGAACCTGATAGAGCATCTCGCGGGCATGGTCCCTGAGCTGCTTGTTGTTACGAACGCCAAGTATGATGCGGAGGTTCCCATCGGTTTCGCTACCTAGTTGACCATCCGTACCGATAGTCTCTCGCCTGGCGTTCCTGTTGATCACTCGCAATATCCTCTGTCCTACCATGCTAGTTCCTCCTTGTAAATTTCGATTGAAGTCGGTCTGGCAAACTTGATGGTCGTGCTCAGCGGGAGCACCTCTACCTCAGAGGCCTGAAATCCAGACCGGCTTTTTAGATGCTTTACCGGTATGGGGTCCTTGTATGGCTTCCCGCCCGAGTACAATATGACGTGCTGCGGGAAGTGCATGTAGACTATCTGCGTTACTCCCTGATACACATCAGAGATGACGCCCGACATTTTCATACCGAATATTTCGCCCATTTTACCACCTGAAGATGTTAAGCTGGTTACTGGAGTCCAGGATGCACTGCATCTTTCCTCCGTCGATCGTATGCACTACCATGGAACCGACCAAGTCAGGTTCAATCATTATACCCTCGTCCCTGATAGCGACTGCGCTGATGTAATGGAATACAGGCTGCCCGTGAGCAGCGAAGGCTATCTCAGCCTGTATCCTGTTTAAGGTATTTGGCCCACCCTTAGGGTCTAGGAAATAGCGAAGCCTGACCTCGTAGACGTTGTTGTAGGTCTCGACGGCACGTGTCGTGCCCATCAAACCTCCTCGTCTACGGGCCTGGTATGCCAGTTCCCCGATCAGCTGTCCGAAAGTCCACCTATCGCTATGAAGTGAATCTTCGTCTCGCCCAGTGAGAGCCATTCGAACCCTGTCTCCGTGATGTTCCTGACATGTATCGGCGTAGCTGCAATACCAGGCGTGAGACCCCACATGCTGTAGAGGTCACGGATGGTCTGGTTCGCCCTGTTCTCCAACGCGGTCGTCTGAGTTGTGATCTTACCGTCCAGGGCTCCGACTGCCTTGCTGACAGTGCTCTGGATGTTGACGATGGTGTTGTTGACCTCGGTGTTGATGCTGGCGATGGTTGTGCCGAAGTTGGCCTGGACGCGATCTTTGAGAAGGTTTACCTTCGTCTCGATCTCAGACCTGATGCCGTCACCCCACGCCTGGACCTTGTCCAAACTGGGCTGGACCATGAACTCCCAGGCCAGATCAAGCCCGAATGAGATGGTCTTGCACACTGGCCAGATGAGGGTGTTCCTGACGTCATTGAAGAGACCCCAGTCGCCCATGACAGCCTTGAACTTGTCTGTCAGGTTGTTGTAGAAGTCTGGCTTCGTGATACGAGGCAGTGCCCTGAAGCTGACCGACGGCAGTGCCTGTATAGTCGGTATCGATATCGACTTGAACACAGACATCGGAGAGAGGTTCACATTGGCCACTCTCGTGATCGTCCTGTCTATGACAGTGGCATTCCTAACTTCGCCTACAGCTATGACTTGTGGCGAAGTGAGGTTGGTCCCGAACGAGGTCCTAACCCAACCGGCTGAACCGGCGGATGCCTCACCCCTCACGAATCCGACATCGGGAAGAAGATCCCGAAGTGGAGTCGGTACAGTTGCTGCGAGGGCTTTTGCCCTTGTCTTTAGGTCTGAGCTGCTCACCATTGTTTACACCCCGATTTTCGATAGGAGTTGCTTGAGATAGTAGCCTGGCGTCCAACCACCTGATGGAGTGGTCGTACACTCGTTCCCAGTGGCGACGTACTTACCGCTTGTGCACTTCTTGTAGATTATGGTAGTGCCGTCTGGGCAAGTCTCTAGCATGTCCTGTGTACACTCATCCGAGATCACACCAGGGCATGATACGTTTGTCGGATAGTACTTACCGCTTACGCAGTCCTTGGTCAGTACCTTGGTCCCATCTGCGCAATCCACATATAGCGGAGTTGTGCACTCGACCGCGGGGCACTGGTTGGCAGATGCTACCCACACGTCGTTGACGCAGTTCTTCTTGATGATCGTCGATCCATCTGCGCAATACTCTGTCTCCGCTTGGCCTGATATGCACTCGGCTGCGACAGTGTACTCGCCCCTGTACTGATAGTCCTCGTACCTGTAGTAGGCCTGTGCGTTTATGGTAACAGGCGATTCGGTCATTCTGACGGTCGTCACATACGAACCGGCCTTGTTATGGAAGGACGCTGGTATGTCGAAGTTGAAACTCCCGGACGAGTTTGTCGTTGTGTTAAGTGTGTTTGTTCCGGCTGGTCCCGAGCAGACCAGCTGTATCTTCATTCCGGCTGGAACTGCGCCCGAACCGGTGAAGGCCCAACCAGCTACCTTAACTGCCTTGCTGAGGGCAGGAGTCTCGAATGACGATACGTTGATAGACGTAGCCAATGCAGGCTTTGGAGCCTCTGCTACGGTTATCGTGACATCGGTGCTGGATGCAGTGTATGTGGTACCTTCGACTGTCTTACCGTCGAACTTGACCGTGAAGGCGTAACTCCCTACCGCGCTGGGCGTGATCTTGAACCCAACATTCCCATACCCATCGGACACAGCGGTTGCTATCGTAGCCCCGCCGGTCTTGTTAACCAACACCAGGGTCAGGTTACCTAGGCTGGTAGCTCCTTGAGCTATGTGAGCGCTCAGGTTGTACTGAGTACCCACGGTTGGTGTATCGGTTGGGCCGTGGGCGCTTATCTGAGTCGTTACGGTGTTGTTAACAGCCGTAACGGTCACATTTACCGACCCGCTGGCGCACCCGGAGTAGGTTACGTTATCGGATGTAGAGCCCTCGTACACCGCCCTGAACTTGAATGTGCCCGCCTGAGAGAACGTACCAGCTGATACGTTGATACTGAACGAGCCGTTCGAAGCAGTCGTGGCCGAGCTGAGTAAGGTCTCAGTAGAAGTTCCGGGTCTAGTAATGTACAGCTTGACGGTCTTACCTACTAGGGCTGTGCCGCTCGTAGTCTTGAGTATACCGCTCAAGTTGGACTGTCCCCCGATGTTAATAGAGGCCACACTTGGGCTCAGTGTCATCGTGGTAGCCAATGGAGTAGGCGACGCAACTGAGAACTTGGCCTGGTTCCAGTTAGTTGTGACTGGCGCTCCGCTCAGGGTCTGATCGGGCACTACACCGTACACCGTATACTCGCCCGGAGTTGTCTGAGCAGGTATGGTGAAGGTCGCTACGCCGCTGCTGTTTGTGACCTTGTTACCTAGGTCTACCTTTGATCCGCCCGATATCATGAACCAACAGTTGACCGTTACGCCTGCTATGGCTTCACTCAAGCCCTTAGTAACTTTCACTGTCGCCACAGTGGTCTGCCCTGGATTCAGAGAACTTACACTCAAGGAGACCATGACTGTGGGCTGTATTGTATTTGTGGCACACGTACCAGTAACGATAGCGGTGCCGCTAGGGCAATCGTACTTCTTACCAGAAATAGTATCGCACCACGAGTCTCCGGGAGTGCATTCCGTTATTCTCCCATAGGTTTTCTCACCTGTGAAGAGCTTTTGAAGAATGGGGAAGCGCGCCATAAGATCAAGTAGTATAAGGGATGCCCGACTATATAATTACGCTCCCTAGGAACGTGAGGAGTGAACACGAACCGCCGTAAAAGATCGTATATACATCGGATTGTATACAAGTAATCGCTTAATGTTGCTGTTTCTAGAAGTCGGCGATGTTTCTACATAGCTCTAAATCTAACACCTCTAGAATCAAGCCTTACGGACCCCTGCCTACCCCGGCGAAGACCTAGGTACCCTAGGCTAGGCCTCACCAGGGGTAAAGACACACGCTGGCTATAAGATTAAGGGTTATACAAATATGATGAGTTGCTGTCCGTAGTGTCACCCGGCATTACACTACTGAAACAATACGGACCCCCGAGAGGACGCTAACTCCGAATTTACAAAATTTAATTTGTAGTCTTGATCAACAACGATGACAGAGCGAGATGAGAAAAATTGAAGGTCCACCCCTCGCGAGCGAACTGTTAATAGTTAGTAGTAATACGTGCGTGTAGGTTTTTAGGATAGTGGGAAAGTGTTTACACTCTGGGGTACCAGCAGCCCCAGAGTAGACGATTCATAGCTACGAAGTACGTCACCGTCGCGAGAAGGATGCACAACCCAGGCAACAGACCTAACATTGGGAGGACGGGTAGGAAGATTGTGCAAATCTCCATCAATGACATCTGCTGCAGCTCGCGAGGACGGCAATACTTTCGGTCCATCATCGTGTTCGTCATCAGCACGATCGCCAACATCAGGAACACTCCGGCGATTACGCCTGTCACTGGGTCCCACAACTTGGCAATCATGATTGCGCCGACAGCGAGGCCGAAGAACTTCAGGTAGACTCCGTAACAACTGGAACATCCGAGAAGCAACCATTCTTCGCCGTCGTGCTTCTCGACTCTGGCACCCATCCACTGCAATACGTTCGACGGTTCCCGCTCCTTCATCTCTTTGATGAATCCGCTCCACGATATCTGGTACATGATCGCGAAATACGTAAACACCAAGAAGAGGGCACCTATCTCGTTCATCGTTTCGTGGGATAGGAACCATGCGAAGCCTGCTACGGAGACCATACTGCCTGTGATAGCGAAGCATCCTGTCTTCGACTCTTTGCTCAGGCCGTTGTTGTAGGCGAATCCGAATACGATCCATCCTATCAAGAATGCTAGGGCATACACGGGTGCTGGCGACATCCACCATACGAGCAACATTGCGAATACCGAACACCCTACGAGCATCCAGTGAATTACGAAATGTGCTTGTCCGGCTGTTATGTCACCAGTGTTCAGCGGATGGTGCAACTTAGCAGGATCGCGTTTGTCGTACCCTGCTACCCAGTCCATCAGACTGTTGTGACCAAAGCTGGCGTAGTGTGTCAGGAGTGCGAATGCAGCGACCGCGATTATCTCCAGCCATCCTGGACTCGACGAATACAGGAAAGGGACGAGCAACAGTATCAATGTAGCTGCTGCCGTCTGTGCTCGGAATACTCGTAGCCACTTCACCGGCATCAGAACCACCCAGCCAACTTGGCTATTGTCAGCACCCCGAGGACAATCATCACGACACCGATCAGTCTGCCGTGGAACGGAGGTTCCAACTTGATCTTCAGCTTGTTGTTCACATAGCTACCAATGGGGTCTGCAATAGCTGCACCTATAGCTAGCGGTATCGCGAGAGCGATGAAGTCGTTGAATGTACCAAGATGATACGCTACACCGATTCCGGATGCTATCCCCTCAGCTAGTGTGGTAGTACCTATCGCCACTGCTGCGGCCATTCCTAGGCACATGTACCCCGACACGCTAAGTGGACCATAGCCCCCACCGGTTCCGCCTTTGTTGAAACCACATAAGAAGCCCAATGCAACCGTCCAAGGTTTCGAGTACTTCTTGTTGGGGTTGAGGCTCAGCTTACGGTAGCTCCTAATCACAACGAATATACCCATACCAAGCGCGACTGCACTTATGTACCATTTCACGTATACAGCTGGTAGGTACATCCCTAACAATATAGATGCTGCGAGCATACCGCATATTGCTCCGACCAACGTCAGGCTTACCATCCTGTAGTTCACATTACCATACTTCGCGTGCCATCCAGCACCCCACAATCCGCTGATGGTCTCACTCAGGAGTATCGCAGGAACTACCACCAATGGTGAGTAGCCGAACAGAATCAGGACAGGAGACATGATCGTTCCGAATCCCCCACCGAGACCGTTATCCACGAACTCCAAGGCAAGAGCCAGGAGCAGTATAGCCCAAATGTCTAACATTCTACAGTTCACCTCGATTGTACCTACATTGGTACATAGGACAATATCCACTGGGGGGTATATATACTTAGTGTCTACCGATGTATACTCAATAGGGGCCGACTTTATATAGAACCGTGCACCATACGGATAGACAATGACAGAAGTAAGGCTAACGGAAGCCAAATTACACACTCTTCAGGTGATTCAAGAGCTGTCAGTCAACAGTGAGTTCCAATCCGCCTCACTTAAGGATATCATGGCTAGGTTGGGAAAGAAAAGGGGAGCTGTCGGCAAGCTCCTTGGTGCTATGAGACACCAAGGTTTAGTGTCAGCACCCCTCTGGGGGCGGTGGCAGGTCACCCCCCTCGGTGCTGACGCATTGAATAAATACCTGAAGAAGCAATGAGGTAATTTGGAGGTGTATGTCAATGGGCAAGGAGAACGAGTTCGATCTATTATCTGGGCCTGACGACGGCGCAGGTGCTCCACCGCTTACCGATCCTGATGATCAGGAGGGTTTCGCATGTCCTATCTGCGGAACTATCATCGATCACGTGGACCGGTATGGTAAGTCTTGGAACCTGAGCTGCCCCGCGTGTAAGGGCTCCATCAAGAAAGCCTTGGTGCCTGAGAACTTCCCGCAGAACTTCGTCGAGTCCAAGAACCGGAGCAAGAAGAAAGGAGAGGAGGCATCAGCATCGCCTGTTATGCAGCAACCCAGGTCACAGCCGCCACTAGCGAATATACAGAGGCTAATACAGCGGCAACAGCCGGTACAGCAGCAGCCACCCACTATGACACAAGGACCGCAAAACCAGCAGCAGTACCAGGGAGAAGAACCACCGAGAGGTCTGTTCAAGAAGGTAAAGACCCCAACCGACGTTTTGGAAGAGGTTTGCAACCTTCACAATTTGAACGCGGAGTTCATCACTTACGTAAAGCGCCGTTCAGACAATCTACCCGATGGCTTACCGGCCAGCGAATTCATGAATATGCTGAACGATCTTAACTCTGGGATGAAGTCCAAGAAGCAGGCTCAATACATTGTAGCAGACTATCAGGATGCTATGATGGAAGCCCGGATGCAGCAGGCTCAGGATCAACAGACGAACATGTACCCTCACATGCCTAGGGTTGACGAGTTTGGTCGGCCCATGAGGATGCCTAACATGCCTGGTCAGTCACAAGGAAGAGGAGGCAACCTTGACCCTCGTGACCTAGCTGGAAGAGTTCAGCAGGCTATGGGAGATCAACCTAATGCCAATCCAGCTGACATCGTTCGCATCATACAAGATGCGATGGCAGAGGCAGACCGGAAGCAGCGCGAGGAGATGTTGTTTGAGAAGGTAGCCAAGCTCGAGGCTGACCTACCTCTTAGGATACAGGAACTCGCATCGGCCATGGTAGACGAGCTGAAAGGTCTACAGGCTCCGCAACAGCCAGCGAATTCCGTTACCATGGAGCAGCTGATGGCGCTCTTCGAGAAGCAGAAGGCCGAGAGCAACAACCAGCTACTCCTAGGACAACTGGAGATGCAGAAGCAGATGACTCAGATGGCCTTGGACCAGTTGAAGGGGGACAAGGACCGTCTAGCTCGCGAGAGAGACCAGGCTATCGAGCAAGCTAACAAGATCGCATCTCAGGCTCCATCCGGACAACTGCAGAAGGATGAATCCATCCTGCTATCACAGGGCCTTAACCAGGTTGCTGAGGTAGCAAAGGACCGCAGGCCCCTAGAGAAGATAGCAGAAGTCATGATCAAGAACAACGCAGCGGCGCAGCAGAACGCCGGTATAAAGAAGATCATGCCCGACGCTGACATCTCTGACGTCCTGCCAGATGAACTTAAGGAGGGTAACCATTGAAAGTAATATGCGTCAGCGCCGTCAAGGGCGGAGTAGGAAAGACGATGATCTCGCTGAACATAGCGAGGTTGTTGAAAGCTAAGGGCCATAAAGTAGGACTGATAGATGCGGACTTCGATAACGCGAACTTCGCTCAGTTCACTCAGATCAACGGTACCCTCGATGCAGACCCGGTTGACGGCTTCAAGTTGTACAACTGGGATGGGATACCTGTCTTCTCCATGTCTCTCATAGCAGGGAGAGAGAAGTCTGTATCCATGCCGTCGGAACAGTACTGGCAGTTCGTAGCCGACATAGCTACCAAGTCCCATTGGGATGTCGACTATCTTATTGTCGATCTTCCTGGTGGCGGGGGGGATGTGTTCAAGGCTTCGGTACAGGTGTTCGCACAGGACCTGGTTGGTAACCTCATCGTAATCCAGCCGTCCATGTGGGATGCAGCTAACCGCGTACTGAACCTGCATCAATACTTCGATGTCCCGGTGGTAGGAATCATCGAGAACATGGAGAGCCTTACCTGCGGCCATTGTGGTGCGGCATACGCTCCGTTCGGTGACCCTATTGGTGAGAAGCTATCAGCTAAGTACAACGTCCCCAACTTAGGCGGAATACCGTTGGACTTACTCATGGCCGAGAAGCTCATATCAGGGCAACCGTGGATCGAGGGTACAGGTCTGGAGACGCTCAACAGAGCAATCAACAGGATGGAGATGATGGAGAAAGTCCCTCCTGGTTTCTTTGAGAAGTTCAAGGCGAAACTCATGGAAGGCATCAGGGACGATATGGTCAAGGTCATCGGGCACATCTTGCTAGCCATCAACAGGAACCTACCAGTTAGCAAGATCGTTGAGAGCACCGGGTTCGTAGAGGCGCAGCCGGTTATGTTCCATTTGGTGGACGACACCAAGACGGTGGAACTTATGCAGTTCGCCATACGGATCAACGGTGGGCAGGTCAAGGTCCTCAAGAAGCCGTATCCCGACTTCGGATACGAGGTATACACAAGCTTCAGAACCTTGGCGAGGATGATCATGGGACAGAAGAAGACCGCGGAAGGCCTTAAGATGTGCAACCCGATCGACTTCTGGCTCAACGGCGACATCCTTGTTAAGGGTGAGGGCCAAGCTCCGAAGGCTGTCCATCTGTTCAAGAACGTATTCAGCAACGCGGAGATAATGAACGAGGTCAGAGAGAAGTACGGAACCGTACTAGCCAAGTGGCTGTGATACCATGGGCGTGATGGACAAGTTCAAGGAAGATATGATGAAAGAGGTCGAGGGCAAGATAGGCCCTGTCCTCAATCAAATGAGCCAGATGTGCGAAATGCTCGGGAAGTTCTCCAAGGGTATGGAGACTTTCATGGCGACTTCGGGCGAGATGAATCAGCACCTCGCCAGTATGGACGAAAGCCTAAAGGCGATGAGGAAGATCATGGAGGACGACAATGCCAGAAAGCCCAAGTAAAGAGGAGATATCGACCCTCCTCAACAAGTTCTTCAAGACGAACATCGACTGGACCAAGCTGTCCAGGGATGAACTCGTCGAGCTCGTCACTGTACTGGACCATCCTGAGATCCTGTATGAGGCTCTAGGCATAAGCAAGAAAGACCTGGAGCGCGGTAAGGTCATCGGTCAGGTGGGCGGTGTACTACGCGATGCTGGTGTGGAGGTCATTACAAAATGGGAAGGACCTTTCGCATCCCTTGCGAGGAAGGCACTGCTGGGTGATGACTCCGACAAGTCTAAGGAGAGCAAAGAGAGCAAGTAGGTCTGTGGGTCAGTTCAGAGCTGACTCACAACCAAAGATTATATAGGGGCTCATCTATAACTAGTACTAGGTGTAAGACCATGGGACAGATTATAGATACGACTGTGGATGGGGCCAAGAAGGTTGGAAATGACGTAGTCGCCATCGCGACTCAGCCGATCGGCCCGTTCACCTGGATTGACCGCGGAGTGTCCGACGTTCGCAGGACCATCAGGAGCGTTGCCAGATCGGCACGCGACAAGGTCCGCGGCGGCGGCAAGCGCCGGTTCTAAGAGGGGTACACCAATGCCTGGAAGAAGGGTTGCAGCTTACGTAGGAAAGAAGATCGACGACAGGAGAACCCGGGAACCTCCAGAGCCTATCTTGGGCACTGGTAAGGTCGCCGGTTCCCTAGTATCGAACCTAGAGCGCCGCCGCCCTAACATTCTTCCTAAGGCAGCTGACGCCTTCAGAACCTGGTCTCCTGGTGAACGGATCTTCAACCGGAAGTAGCCTCACCCCACGGACCCCTAAGTCCGTATGAGGTGTGGAAATGGACGAACCGGGTATAAAGAGCGGGTATCCCCGTGCTAGGAAATACTTTGGTAGGTTAGCCGATTATGTTATGCTAACCAGGCCATTTACAATACTCCCTGCCTTCATAGCAGGGTGTTTTGGTGTAATTATACAACTAGCCTGGGATGGAGATGCTAATCGCATAGCAGAGTTGTGGAGCACTATCATCTACGTCGGCGTGACTCTCATGCTGGCGCAGGCGGTCGGCCAGATCTTTAACAACGCAGCCGACGTTGGACCAGATAGAATATCAAAACCCTACAGGCCTGTAGTGGCAGGTAGGGTTACTGTGAACGAAGCAATGGGGTTAGGGTTGATCGTGACCGTCATTACCCTGGCTAGGGCGCTAACTCTAGGAGCGATGTTCGGAGCCCTGGTATCTCTCATATTGTTTATGGCGATATTCTACAATCTGGAACCCATACGAATCAAGAAGTGGTTCCCGTGGAACCTACTTTGGATGGCTACGTCCAGAGGGATACTACCATTCTTAGCTACGTGGTCGTTGTACGGCAACATAGACGATCCTCTGCCTTGGATACTTGGTACCTTCACGACTCTATGGGTTATAAACTGGCAGGCTGCCAAGGACTTCCCGGATGTTGATGCGGATAGGGCCTACCATATTCAGACCCTACCGGTTAAGTATGGAGTAAAGAGAGCTGCTAAGTTCATGGTGTACATCTCTCCTATACCCTTTGCGTTCCTTTGGGTAGTGTACTCCACCGGACTGGTCCAGATATCCTTCCTATTGCTGTTCCTACTAGTACCGATAGCGGTACTGAACTGCGTAGGTCTATTCAAGACCTCGAAGTACATAGAGAACAACACAGCTTGGGCTGGAATGTACATTGGTCTGGGGCTCATCTACGTCCTATCGCTAGTAGCGATTCTTCTGGGTTAAACTTCGAGGGGGTTCCAGGACACCCTACCCCCACCGTAGGGTGGATCCCCTCGAAGGGATAATCTTTTTAATAGGGTTAAGGTATTGTAGTACTTGCTACAGTTTGTAGCGGAAGGAACATATTATGCCAAGAAGCACATACGGTGTATTCGAGAAGGTGTTTGAGCCCAAATCTCAGGCCCAGTACACCAAGGTCGTAGCTATTGAATTCCAGATCAACAAGAAGACCGCTATCCTCCACTTGCGCCCGGCAGCCGAGAAGATCGTCCCGCAGGTAGAGGAGATCGCTACTCCGAAGCCGGTTGAGATGCAGCTGGGGACGGAGAAGTGGAAGCAGACAGCTCAGGGTCCGGTCGTATACCTGAACTTCCCGCAGCCGGTCACTGTGTCGCACAGCGGCACCGCCTTGTACATCGAACCCGAGTGAACTCCACAGGGGGTAGTACTACGGGCCGGATATTCGATACTATAAGTCGAGAGTTGAGGCCTAAAGACAAGCACGGCTACGTCGTCAACATTGAGCAGATGACCAAGCTCAATCGCGACTTCCGCCGAGTCCTTTATACAGGCCCATACTCACAGCTGGTACTGATGAGCATACCCCCGAACGAACACATAGGGTTAGAGACCCATTTCGATGTTGACCAATTCTTCAGGATAGAATCTGGGCAGGGCATAGTCACAATCAACAATGACCAATATCCAGTAAAGGATGGATACGCCATTGTCGTCCCTGCCGGAGCTAAACACGACGTGGCCAACACGTCTGGTAGCTTAGACCTGAAGCTCTACACGATCTACTCGCCACCCGAGCATCGAGACCACACGATAAGGCGCACTAAGGCGGATGCCCTTACTCAGCCCGAACAATACGATGGTGTACCCTCGGAGTGAATAACTATGGGTGGATGGCCTACTTTTGATGGGTATATTACTGAACAGTCTCAGGAGGCCCTGGACCTTATGAGGCTGATGCTTCTAGAAGAGACTGATATCACTCGCATCGTCGAAGTAGGAACTGGGCATGGAGGAAGTAGCCTCCACTTCGGTTCCTGCATCTCGCCGACAGGCGGTAAGGTCCTTACTATCGATCGAGAGAAGTTGATGGACAACGGCTACCTTCTATGGACGGGCGCTGCAGCTAGGAGAGGAGTCACCTTCCTATACGGAGATGCTTTCGCTCCCGCAACAGTCCAGGCAGTAGCGGACTTTATTAAGGGCGGAAGAGCTTTGATATTCTGTGATGATGGCAACAAAGCCAAAGAGGTTGCCACCTACACGCCGATACTGAAACCCGGAGATCTACTATATGCTCATGACTACGGTGGTGAGATTACCGATGCTATGATCATGCCCGAGACAGCAGCGCTGCTCGTCGATCACAAGCAGGCAATGTTCCCAGCCCGTACGACAATCATGAGTAGGATGCGAAAAAGGTGAGGGTATGCCTGATCAATCCGACCGTGAAGTACTGCATAAACGAAGTGATGTTCCAGGCCCGGACACGATGCCGTTATCCATAAAGAGATACAACACCGGAGACGAAGTTGTTAGGCCGCCTGTAAACTACGCAGGCCAATCTATATACTCCGGGTATCTTACTCTATACATCCAACTATTCAGACAAGCACACGAGGACGGTGCTGCTGGTATAAAGTTAGAAGATGTTCCACCTACTAGGGGTATAGTCGTCATGTGGGATGGAGAGCGCTACATGTGCATAGGTTGTGGTGACTGGGGCGGTAACCTGACCTTCATAAGTAAGAGGGAGTACATGGAAGCATCCCAGGTGCTCATGGATGCCTATGACCTAGATGATGTAGATTATCTTGAGGAGCTAGGAAGCAGGCCCGGGTTCGCTGATCACTTACTAAAGAGTGCGACGATAGGGCCGGCTTCGGTAGCTTTAGAGTGCGGACTGTACCTTTAGGCTAGGGTAGCTGCTCATCGACGGCTACCTTAGCGCAGTTATCGTTTAGCGGGCACCTGAGGCAGTGTGGGTGAGGTGCCGTGCAGAACTCACGGCCGAACCTAACCATAATAGGGTTGAGTACGTCCCAGTCGCTTTTATCGAACAGGTTCATGAGAGCCATCTGTGTCTGCTCGGCTGACTTCGTCTTAACCCAACCTAGCCTATTAGCGATCTTATGAACATGAGTATCCGCCACCACCGCATGCTGCCCGAAGGCTAAGGATAGGACTGCCGCCGACACCTTAGGCCCTACGCCTTTGATCATCTGTAGCTCCTTCTCTGTTTGAGGAACGGTTCCACCATGGACGTCTATTATGTACTTCGCGGCAGCTATTATACGCACTGCCTTCTCTCCGGGCATACCTGCAGGCCTAACTAAGTTTTCAACCACTGCTACGTTGGCTTTAGCTAGTTCTACGGGGGTTTTATAACGAGAGAACACGCCTTCGGCAGCAGCACGGCAGCACCGCTCAGTTGTTCTTGTCGATAGCATACAGATAATAAGGATTTGAAAGGGGTCACGATTGGCTAGTAAACCCCCTTCAAAGTTGCCGTGGGTCCCATCATCAGTTAGTGCTGTCGCCATCACCATCAGTTGGCTCTTCGGTGTCATCGCTCTCCTCTTCTTTCTCAGGTGGGTTCTCGAGCAGGTCAAGAGCATCTAGCAGGTGTTCTCCGACCTCAGTATTGCGGCTGGTCAGGTCCTCGAACCTCTTGATCGTATCTTGCCTACGCTTCTTGAACCTCTGTAAGGCGTCTTGGCCTAGGTACTTCTCTATGGCCTCACGACACATCTGCTGGCCCTTCTCTGCCGCGGCTACGATAGAGTTGGCTTCCCATTTGCGCACTCCGTAGGCTGCTATGTAATCCTGTACATAGGCCTGAGCGTTGTCAGGGTGGGACTTACTGGCCAGGTTCTTACCCGAACCGGTAAGAAGGTTATCTATGGATGTGAGGTGGTTAGCCTTGATGAAGTCATAGTTCAGACCAAAGCGTTCGATGATCAACTCTGCGGGGTCGTACCCTTCTGTCCCATCAGACCAGACTATCTCTGATATGTCTGCCAAGTTCTTCATGATGAAGTCTGATATCCGAATACCAGGCGGGTCGTGGTCGCCGCAGTAGAGGAGCACACAAGTCTTCCCGTTATCCTCTGCCTCCTTGAACCTGCGGGCATACTCAGCCCTCTGAAGTATTGATGACCAACCCTTCGCTGTAGCGATCGGTATCTTATACTGAGCACACACAGGCTCGAATAGGGTCCTTAGATCGATCTTCTCGACCAGCATTTGTATGTAGTACTGCTCCCCTGCCCACCAGTCTGGTGTGAAGTTACCCCCTGCGTTCAGGGTGGAGTTGATCCAGCTGATCATGTAGTCATCTGCACTCTCTGCGTCCGGTTCCTCCACCCCGTGGAAGTCACGTCCTGAATCTTCTGCAACGAAGTCAACGGGAAGGTACCCCTTCTCGCGACATTCGTTGATGACGTTCTCGCATCTATCGAACCCGTCTTTGTTGATCAATCTCCTGGTCTCTAGGAGATAGCACCAACCTCTGGCGGACATCTTGAACGGTACAGTGTCCTGTATCGCTTGTAGCTCCTCCGCAAATTGGAGGAGCTGGGCGTTCCTATTAACTCTTGTCGGTAGTTGAAGCATCCTTACCATTCCTCTTGACCTTCTTCTCCCACGGCTTGCCGCAGGTGTTCTTCCCTTCCGGGCACGGGCCTCTGACACAACCAGGACCTGCTCCGTCGAACAAAGCAGGGGATACTTGATCTGCCTGCATCCACATTTCGTGTGCAAGCTGCCTTATCTCCCACTGAGCCCTTCCGCATAACCGGAGAGAGAAGAAGTGTAATAGCTCCCGAGCGTTCATGGTGACTATGATGTTGGTGGTGCAGCCGTTTGGTAGCACATACCGAGCATCCTCCCGTGGTACCAGCTCAGCCAATGTACGGTATGCTCCCCAGATGATTTTCATGGTCTCTTGGTATATCTGCATAGCCTCGGGATCTCTGGCTATGGATGGTGGCATGACGTAGGTTATCTCACCAAGGTCCACATATCTCTGGCTCTGCTGTGAGTAGGATGCTATCCTATGACGGACTAGCTGGTGTGTCAGTGATCTGGACACACCAGATATCGCGAATGTATAGTAGGCATGCTCTATGACAGAGTGATGCCCCCTATCCATTATGTCGTCGATGCGCTCTACGTCTTTGTTCCTGTCCATACTCACGGCGAGGTCTATTGGGTCCTCGTTGGAGTAGCATGTTCTGGCTGCTACAGCGCAGATGTGCTGCGCGTCTTTCGTATGTGCTATCAGTTTTACCCTCATTGGCTTAACTCTCCTTGTCTACCTTCGCGAACTTGTAGAACTGGCATTTGCGACACTTGCGGTCGAACTCTGCCGGGTCTCTAAGGCCATGACACTTATCATGGCAACAGTGGCAATCCGGTGCTCCTTCTGGTTTCATTATCATACCTCAGTGATACCTCGGCATCCTCTTCATATTAGGGATGACTTTTTCTATACCATCCCAAGACCATAGGTGATAAGTATTGCTCCCGTCGACAAGGTCTGATGCCCTAGGATAGACCTCGACTGCAATCGATTCTATGCCAAGGATCTGGTTCTTAGCCTGGAACATAACGTAGAAGTCGTCAATTCTGTCCCAATCTAGTCGCCTGACCTTCACGTGTACGAAGTTATCGATATGAGTCAGCGTGGCCTGGTATATACCATCCTTAGACCGCCAAGCCTTCTCCGCATTGGCCAGGTGGGGGTCCATAGCTATATCGGTCTCTGACGCTTCGTAGGGGACGAACTCGACTATCGGAGGAGTTCCCCGGTCACACTCGTGATAAATCATAGCTTAGGTCTCCCGGCAGTACTTTCGGCTCTCTTGTCCCTATCGATCTTCTCTCCTCTTAGCTTAGCGGCAACACGATTAATCGTCCGCTGCAGCTTTGCAGCATAGACGGACTCTTTCTGTAGGGCATACTCTTCACGCCCTATCAGCTTAGCGAGGATGTACTCGTATTGATGCCCTATGAGGATCACGTCCTCGTGCTCCTCGATCATCTTCTTGAGGTCACCCTTACCATCGAGGTAAAGGTCTATCTCGTCTGACAGTTCCTTCATCTCCTCCTGGTACCATCGTAGGTGTTCCTCATCAGTCCAGACCTGATCGGCTAGGGCTCGCATCCTCGTTTCTTCCGGACTCAACATTGGTATCACGATACTACATCTCCTGATTCGTATATAAACGTTCTCCATTCACTCTCTATCGGGAAAGTCGATAGTAGCCTAGAAACTAGGTGGAAAGTGAGATAGGAATGACCTCTACGATACATGTAATTAGCGCGTATCATGTGCGCAGTGCCTGTTAAACTATTGGGCTTGGTAAATCTAAGGCCAAAATTACCAGAGCTTAAACCAAGCGTTAAACGTTTCTGTAAAATGCAATGTGCTAGGTGCTGATCATAAGGGTGATAAGAAAAAGGAAGAGATGAAAGGGGTTTGGAGCTTAGCGGGACATCGCTGCGAGCCAGTTGCGCTGCCACTTGCCGGCATCCGGTGCACGGTAGTTCGCGCTCCTGACACCCTCGGCGTAGTTCTGCTTGATCGTCGGGCCGAAGGGCATGGCGTTGAAGTTGCTCAGCATCTGAGACTTGGACGCCTCGTAGTTCCTCTGCATGATACCTTCCTTCCGACCGAGCTTGTCGGCTCCTTCGGAGGCCATTTCCTGTAGGGACTTTGCCATACTTATCCTCAGACATGGTCACGTCCTCCCAAGTATATAATTATTACTCTCAGTTGGAAAAAGAATTGGTCCCACCCCCGGAGACCTATTTAAAGTATTCAGCCCTAATGTCGCCATTGGTACACCGTGCGCCTAGTATATGGTCTTCTGTTGGTACTTACGGATGATCTGAATTGTGCTATCCACTTGTTTCTTATTCTCGCACAATCTGGCCACCCTCACCGCTTCTCGTACGCTGTTCGAATACCGTTGGACGGATGTCGCGATATAGGCCGCTAACTCCGGCTCCACTCCGGTCGATACCAGGTAGTGCTTCACTACTTCAACGAATTGAGTGGGGGCGTATGGTTGAAGATGCACTACGATGAACCGATCGAGTAGTTCTTTGGGAAGGCCCTTAACTGAGTTCGCTGCTGCGAACACCCAACCTTTGCCCTGGAAGCTGTCAGTGAACCCATGCTGTGTAACATAGACCTTACCCTGCTCCATCCAAGTGAGTAAGGCTGATACATCCTTACCAGAGCTGATCTTATCCAGCTCATCGATGATAAGGATACGCGGTGTATCAGTTAGCACGTCGCGGATGCCTGCCTTTGTTGCTGTTCCAGCGGTGATAGTCGTACCACCTAACTTCTCAAGACCCATTAAGAACAGGGACTTAGCTGTTCCCGGTGGCCCTACAAGGAAGATGTGCACGGGTTTGATCGATGCTAGAGATTGGGCAAAGAGCGCTTTGAGGTCGTCATAACCAACAATGCCTTTGAATAGCTCGTTTATGTCTGACTCGCTCAGGACCTTCTCGATATGAACTGCTTGGTCCTTGCGCTCGGTGTCTATCTGTTCGATTAGTTTCTTGCACTCCGCCCTGTCTATGAGTTGGTAGGCCTTACGTCCGACCTTAGTCACGAACCCTGCTAGCGTCAACTTCTGTACCGGGTGATACTCGGTAGGTACGTCGAGTAGCTGCCAGCTAGGCTTGTAACCATTGCCGAAAGTGTTTCGGTCTAGCTTCGCCTGCTCCTTCTCTTCGTAGGCTACTATCTTACGAAGTTCATCTAGTAGCAGGGGCTTTGATTTTAGGATCTCTACCTTCTCCATAGTGTAGCACCTCGAATATCCTGGCAGCCGTTGCCTTTCCGATTCCTGGCACTTGCTTGAGCTGTGATACGGGTGCGTTCAAGACGCCCTGCAGTGAGCCGAAGCTCTCTAGCAGGTTCTTGGATACTTTGGGTCCCACACCATCAAGGCCTTCGAGCACGTACTGTATGCTCTCCTCCGAGCTCTTATTCTTCTTGTGCACCCGGAGTGTGAAATCGACTTTCTTGTTGTCTTTGTTCACCATGTGGTGCAGCTGCTTGAGCATCATGATAGTCTCTTCCCAACAACCAGTCCAGTACACTGGTACCTTCCAGTTGTCGATCACGCTGGAGACTGCACCATGGACGGCCTGTAGAGGCATGGCTGTATCCTCTAGGGCTTCGCTCATGATGCCTTCGATGAGTATCCTGGGCTCTACCAGCTCTGACGCCTTCATCTTCTCAAGTTGAAAGTAGAGCTGTTTCGATTCCAGACTGGTCACGAAGTTCTTGACGCTCTTCCGCTCGATAAGGAGTTTACGATCTGGTCCCACGACTATGAAGTCACCGGCTTCGAGGGCTCGTACTTCTACCTCGATTCCGACTTCTTCAAGCCTAGGTGCCACATCGGCGTGATTTCTTGCTTCATTTACATCTATGATGATCACGCTACATCCTCCGGGTCAAGTGGTGCTTGAGGTGCGCCTGCAGTGAAGCATAGGCATGCTGCTCCGCACCCTGCACACCACCACCCCGTTTCGCGAGGTGGTGTCAGCCCTGTGTTCAGATAGTTCTGCATCTTGCTCGCACCGTCGATCAGCTCGGCCATCATCATGTCGTGTGGACCTAGCTTCACTTCGAAGGACTTGACCTTGCCCAGCTCTGGGTTGATGTAGAGCACAACGGCACCACGAACTTCCATGCCCCGCTCCCTTGCGAGAACGGCGTAGTAGTTGAGCTGCTTCTTAACATAGTCGGCTGCGGCTGTGTGCTCAGAGAAGCTCACTTTCTTATCGTAGATGATGCCGTACGCGTACTCATCCATCGTACCCTTCACACCTAGACCGTCGAGCTTGATCTCGTGGCTGTCTGGTATGTGAGGGAATAGTGGTATCTCATGCAGCTTGGTACCCGTCAGCATCCTGAACATCGTTTCCATCTTGAACAGTTCGGGGTGCTTCTTCTGTAGGTACGTCTGCCGCATGCAGTAACCGCAGAGGTCTGTTACGTGGACCTCATTGGTTCTGTCCTCATGGCGCCAGTATCGGTAGAAGGCTTCGTATACTGCCTCCTCGCCGATACGGCATAGCTCATTCTGCCCGACCATGAGATCACTGCCAGATGACCATTCCCTTGTCGACCCTAGCGCCCACCGAGAAGATCAGGTCCTCGAGCTTGGACTTCATCATCTTGCCCTTGTGCCACTCGGTCAGGTCGGACAGCTTGACTCCATCCTTGAAGAGCTTCTTCATCTGGGTCAGCTCTTCCTTCTCCTTCTGATCTACCAACTGGATTCTGTGTCCTGCTGGCGGAACGTCGGATGCTGGAGCTGCTGCATCTTCGGCCGGAACTTCAGCTGGTACCTCTGCTGGTGCCGGTGCTACTGGTGCAGCCGGTGCAGGGGCAGGGTGGTTCTGCGAGAGCTTGATGCCTGCTGCGTTGATCAGTGTACCTACAGGCGTCTGAAGCTTGTTGCTGTTGTGCCAGAGCTGGATGGACTGAAGATCTATAGATGGGAACTTGCTTGCCATCTCCTTCAGCAGAGTGACCTCACGAGTCAGAACATCGTTGGACTGCTTGTCCTTCAAGGTGTCTGGCGTGTCAATCTTCTCTACCAATGAAACGGTGAACGTCCCATCCTCCTTCTGCTTACCGCTCAACTTCACCACGGCACCCTCAAGGTTACCGTGCTCTTTTACGAGCTTGGGACCGAGCGATATCTCGATGTCCCCGGTGTTGTCCCCGAAGACATAGTTGTTGAAGGTGAGTATGACCCCATCCACTGGACCATGTTCCCTGCACTGCCCTCCGTCGACTTTCTTGCTGCATAGGGGGCAACCTGTGTAGCTGCTGTCTCTCATCAGAGGCCCGATGAGACCTTCGAGTACGGCGTACTTCCCCAGCTGTATGTCGGACACTGCCATTGCCTGTCCCCTGATACCTAGGATAGCAGTCATCGGCACTTCGACCTTCTTTACCTGCTTCAGGTATAGCTGAAGGATTACCTTCTCGTTGTTCTCAAACTGTGGGTACGTTGCGTGGGCCCACTTGACTACATCGTCTTTCTTTACTCCTGCTTTCTCGTATATGTCCACTATTTCACCTCTCTTGCCATCAATGATCTGATGACTGTAAGGACCGGAGGACATCAATCCATTCCGAGTCCACCTTGATGATTGCCTGGATCTTTGCCACTTGGTTTTCGATATGAGTAACGTCCAAGGCTACGTCCTCGTCCTCTTTATTAAGAAAGTTGGCTAGACGCTGAAGGTCCTCTAGCTCTAGCATTCGCCTAGTTAAGTCGAATATGAATACATCCATGACTCGCTTTACTTCGTCTGGAGTCATAGACTTCGTTAGCGTGAGAACCTGGTCGGGCATTAGTGTCCACTCTGAAGTATGTCAGGCATACCCATCGCTTCGACGGAGTCTAGCCATATCCTGATTCCGTCCCTCTTCTTGGTAGCCTCTGCCAGCTGACCTTCGGCGATCTGAATATCGCCTGGAGCTGCTAGTTCATTAGCTCTCAGAGCAGCTGCGCTCCTCTCCATGCCACTAACCTCGATCTGTAATCGGCGATGCTCTTGCCTGAGCAGGCCGAGTACGTATGGTCGAGCCTCTTGCATATCCGTACTAAGCACCTCTTACACCTCTGTACTCTATATGTGGTATATAAATATCGTCGTATATCACTCGAAATTGCCGTATAAGACTTGATGGTTGATAGAGGGGTAGAAATCACATGAACTTTGCCTTCTCGAATCGAAGGGGCATAGGTTCATGGTCTGTACATTCTTGCAGGTGTAACAGGCCATACCCGTCTTGATCATGTGAGCAATCTGCTGCCTCGTTATTCCCGGTTTATAGTCTTTGGCATAGGTGGCGTATACGTCTTCTACCTGCTGACCCTCATACCCAGACTTCAGCAGGAAGGCCGTTAAATGTAACCTTTGCCTATGGTCTAGCTCACCAGTTGTCTGGAGCTCCACCAACGCATTGGTTATACAGGTGGGCCATATCTGGTTGTTGATCTTATATGTGCATGCCTGTACTTCAACCTTCTCATCCAGGCCTTGTAGGATGTTACCCAGATCGTGATTGCACACTAGGTCGCATTCACTTGCTCGGGGGCAGATAGATTGTTGAAGAGTGAACCCTTGTGTCACGGGGACACACCATAGAAGAGTTTTGGAATGACGGGTGAAAGGAGTGCGTGCCATCTGACGCGGCCCAGATAGCACGTGGGGGTCTACAACTTGTGGAAGGGCCCTGACAAATGCCGCTACCGTTGCTCCGGGGGAGGACAAATGCACCGGGGGCATGTCAAGGTAGTAATGAAACCCGCGTCTTCCACTAAAGTACTTGCGGTACTCTATTCCATTATTCCGTAAGTGTGATTCTAATACCTTCGACCTGCTCGTAGCGTCGTCAAAGGTGTCGGCATCTATCTCCACAAAGATAGTGTCGACCAGGTTCATGTTGATCTGACGGTCACAATAGACAGAGGTATAGCAGTCAGTCCTCTCCTTGTTCCGGGTCATAAAGTCCAGGTATTGCTCCTTGGACATCACATGAGATCGGGGTTTCTGTATGTCCCTGGGAAACTGCTCTGGTATCGTCTGAAACCGCAAATGACTCTCGAACATCCTGTCTATCGTTTCCGTCATCCTCAACACTTCCGAATGTGAATATATCCCGCTGATATCTGTCCCTGCCCTTCCTGATGCCCTGTAGCGGATGGCCCAGGAGTCTTTCTATCATATCTATTAGTTTTTCTGCATAGTAGTCATACCCAGCCTTCTGTATCCTAGGTATGATGTCTGGATGAGCTGGATCGATCGGTGACACTGCTGGCTTCTTATCCCTGTCAATGCCAGAGATTACGAAACGAACGGTATCTCCTGACCTGAACCCCGCCTTCTCCTCTAGCATCTTTGCTGCCTTCACGTGCGGTGGTTCCGTGTCGTAATCCGATAACCTAGCTTTGTTGATAGCCTTGGCGAGTACTAGGTCTTTGTCCAGCTTACCTGCATACATGTCGATTATGATCTGGTTAAGGTAGGCGACTATCTCCTCTTCTTTGCCCGATGCTATCAGTATCTCTTGGACCCTAAGCTGACAGTCCTTGAGAACCTTTGATGCATCGCCCCGCTTAGCCTCGAACCCTACGAGTTCGGTCTCCTCTTTGAACTCGCCATCTTTCCAGATCCGCTCACCCCTGTACTTCTTTTTGGATGAGGTGAACAGGCACTTCCTATATACCTTCTCAGCATCTAGGGTCATGCACCACTTGGCATTGTCTATACCCCACTTGAGGCTGCAGTAGTTGTGAATCGCGTTGGTCAGTCCATCGGCTATGCCTTCGAAGTCTAGACATAGACGGAATGCATCTACCGGGAACTTGGGATACATGAACACCGAGTCTGTGTCAGAGTAGACAATCTCGTAGTTCATCTCCCTAGCCAAGGCGAATGTAGTGTTTATCAGGAATTGTCCCATACCAGAGACAGAGTTGAAGAAGTCCTCGTTGAAGAATCGGGTAGACTCGTAGCCAGACACACCGTATGCTGACACCATGAGTAGTTTATTGGAACCCTGCTGGGTGTTCCTGGCCATATACTCAGATGATTGAGGAGACAACGACTTCATCTCCTTCCTGAGCTTTGATCGTTGTTCGCCCAATTCCTTGAGGAGTTCGGCGTATATGGGAGGACCTACTAAATCCTGCTCCAATAGAGTATGAACGAACATGAGGTACTCCCGCATGTCCAGCGGAAGTAGTGTATCCATATTCACATCATTACTCATTCTTGTCCCCCTTGAAAGTAATATTAATCCAAGTATTTATATCCAGCTGTGACCTCTTCCATGCCTGATACAGGCCCACAAGCTCCGGGGAGAGTTCAAAGGACCTCATGATGCTCGGATACAGTGCTGAATAGTCCATTACGAGCACGTTATCATATACACCTGCGGTCGGTTCATACGTAAATCCACCTATGAGGTTAGCTTCTCTCTTAGAGCGCCGAGGGAACACCAACCTAGGAGAATGAGCTAACGCGCCTCTCATAAGCATGTGTTCCCATACCTTAGTCATCATTGGCGTATCTCGTAGGAAGATCGGTACCCTCTCACAAATCTGAACATACGGAGCACATAGGTTGAGCAGGTTGTCCAGCTTGAGCACTAGTCTGGAGTCTTGCATGTTGTACTCCCTTAGTGCCTTCCGATCACCTTTGAAGCTTTCCCACATGCCCTGTGGTGTCATGGGTATCTTGTTCGATTCTACGTCTACTCCGAAGTGTTGCTTGGAGACGGCTTCTAGGCTGTACCCTTCGCCCCCATACCCGAGAATCGCAATCTTACGATAGTTTTGCATTGCGTCTATCTCTTGAACTCCGAAGGTGGTGAAGTTGGTCTTGAGCTTCCTAGCTCTGTTGCGCATGTAGTGCCAGTCGAACTTCTTCAAGTTCCACCCCGTGACCATGTGGTACTTAGTCTTGAAGAGACGCTGTACATCTCCTAGCACCTTGTACTCGTCATCGTTACAGAAGAAGTACTCCTTCTCATCATTGCCTACCACCGAGATGGATATGATCTGGTGCTCGGCCTTCTCAACGTCTGGAAACTCGTGTAGAGCTTCCACTTCGATATCTAGGTATGCCTTGCTCTTAACGGCACACTGTTTGATGTTACAGTCCAGAGCTATCCTATCGACGAACGGTACGTCAGACTCGAAAGTCTTAATGCGCATGTCCTCGAGGTACTCTCTGAACCCAGGAGTGGAGTATCGCCCTATATCGTCGATCGACTGGCAGCTTATCTTGACTAAGCGTTCGCCCGTAGTCGATACATAGTTGCCCTGCTCCACGTAACCGTGAAACTTCTCAAGCCCGCTATTGATGTAGCCCATCTGGCTGGCTGGAGCGAAGAAATAAGGTGGAAAGGGTGGCTCGACAATCCGGATAGACTTATCATCGGCCATGTACTTTATCATGGTCTTGCGATCACCCTCCGGACCGGTTGTGATCGCTTCTGCGTCGAGCCAACGTTCGGGTAGCTTAGCCACGACAGACCCCCTCTAGTTCTACGTACAGAGATGCGAAGAACATCTCTGGCATAGTCAGATCATGGACTGCCTCGTGCTCCTGGTCGCCCCATCTTAACCCCATCCAAACGAAGAAGGACAGAGGGACTTGCTCTAAAGCCCTGTACGGCGCAGCCTCAGAGCCAGGCTTAGGAAGTAGTCTGAACTGGTTGTCTCTCGTGTGCTCTGCCTCGGTCATGGTATCAGAATCTCGTTTGTGCGAGGAACTCCTTGATGGCTAGCACGTCGTCCTGTCTGACGTGTAGGTTGCTCGTGTGCCAATAGATCCTACCAGGCTTTACTCCGTCTGGGTTGTTCACCGCTTCCATGATCTCAGGGAGACATAGCATAGGCTTCTGTACCTTGCCAGATAGGTTGTGCATCCCTGTGAACAGCTCGAGGTGAGCATTCTGTGCATACCAGTCGAACGGGAAGGCATTCCATAGGTCAGATGACCTCATGAAGACGTGTAGGTCGAGCTTAGACTTCATGACCATCGGCTGATAGGCGATCACGCAGTTGACGTGACCTTGTATTCCGTCCCACCACCAGTCTGGCTTGTAGAAGACGCACTGGCGACTGAACTTGTCTTCGCACCACGAGGTGAAGGCCTCAACCAGTTCATCCCGGTCCAGCTTCGACACGATGTACTCCACCCTTGCCTTGGCTAAGTACTCGTTGAACCTGTTGAACTTGTTGAAGAACCCAGGCTGCTGATGCTCTGCGTAGAAAGTATCGGGCACGATAGCCCTGTACTCCGATCCGCGGACCTTAGCTGGCTGTGCCTTCATGACCTCCTCGAGTAGTCGGCTGTATCCCTGCGGCGTAGAGATGTCTAGGCTCAAAGGAACTGCCTCCAGTCGAGTGCCTTGGCGTTCGCGACGATGCTCTCCCACTCCTCGGGCTTAGGGATGTGTATCCCGAGCTGCGTCTCCAGTTTCTCTGGAGTGGTGCAGCTCGTGTTCCAGGTGTGGTACTCGTCTGTCTCAGCACTGGGGTACCTGCCGCATGCCTTGAACAGGCAGCCGAAGCACTCGGATATCGAGTAGCTCTTGCTGTAGAGACACTTGTGGGCGAAGTCACACTGTGGGCGTAGATACGCTGCCAGGAGTGGGAACTTCTCCAGTATGCGCTGCCTGACCAACCAGGCCACTGCAACGGTGTCAGCCTGCTCGTGGAAGGCTAACCTCTGGGCGCAGAAGTCTTGGAAGGCCCTGAAGTTACCAGACATAGTGAACCTCCACTCTATACCCATTGGCATGATGGCCCTAGCGTTCTGCCAGTTCTGGTTGCCCTTCTTGATCATCTTCTCGTACAGGTTCTTGGTCTGCCACCATAGCTGGTAGATCTCCTCATCGTACTCTTTCATGTCCTCTGGTACGAGCAGAGCTGCGTCGATGTGGTTGTTGTCTCTCATGCCTACAGACCCGAAGGCCATGGCTCTTGTCCTGGCTATCTGGTCGAAGGCTGATCTTGAGCACCCCTGCACCGAGAAGGTGAATCCACATGCCTCTAGAGCAGAGGGTAACGTGTTGTGAGACAGTGCTGCGTCAACCACTAGGAACCTTCCTTCTGGTGTAGCCTCTTCCCATCTCTTCATCCAGTGCTCTCTGCTGCCCCATGTTGCGGAGGCTACTTCGTAAATAGCCCTGTAAGGGTTAGCCGGTTCTCCCACCATCTCGACCTGTATATTAGACAGGTCGTAATGAATGAGGTCTTGACGTACCCCCTCCATGACAGGCATGGTCCCCATCATGGTACGCATATCGTCGATCTCTTCCTTCCTCGTCTTTGGCATTTTTACCACTGCCTCTTTTGTGAGATGGCCACATACGACGCATCGTCTGTAACCAATCACTGTCAGTACTCTGGTCCTACCCCCGCACTCGGTGCAAGGTATCGGGTCTTCTGCTTCTCTCTCAGCTCTAGTCTTGTATGTCCGCTTCTTCTGGTGTGATGATGAGCCAGAGATGTCCTTCCGCATCTGCTACCAACTCCGCGAATGCTGCTTGGGCGTGTCCCATGAAGTCGAAGTAGAACCCCAACTCCCCGATGTCCCCATAGTTTCCAGTCCGAAGGGACAGTCGTTCGATCATGACATCGATCACGGTAAAGTCGTCCGAGTATATACCGCCATCGTACTCCAGTTCCTTGCCCTCGCTGTCGGCATATACGACATGCACACAGTTCATGTATGTGGACTGGTACTCTGGCCATATCCACGGCGCCTTTTGCAGCTTAGGGCATGTGACCTCTACGCGACAGATACGTCCTAGGTATCTACCACCACGGTAGCCTACTACGACGGTGTCTTTGTATGGTCCTTCTATCTTGACGTCTGGTACGTGGAAAGGCCTAGCGTTTCGTTCTGTTGCGAACGATCCCGCAGCCGTCATCATCTCACTCATCCTCGACGTATTCCAGTAGTACCGCCAGCGCGGCATCGTACCCATGAGATTGCAAGACCCTCTTGCGCATCTCAGGTACCTTGTCCTTCTGTCCTGCATCCTTCATGGCCTGTGCGGCCCTCCCCATTACCGCGAAGATGTTACCATCCTCGCCGGTAACCTTGCATTTAGGCTTGTCCATATTGATCACTTCTCCGTTGTCCTCTAGCGACGTAAGGACCGTAACTCCAGAATTCAACACCCTGCTGGTATCCTGTCCAGATGGTGTTGTCCTCCAGCTGAATGAATGTGTGAGCCTCCATACAGAGCATGGCTCTGATCTGGGCGCGATCACACCGCTGATGCTGCTCCCTCCACCTCTTTATCCAGGCTAAGGTAGCTCTCTTCCCGAAGGCTCTGGCCTGCTTCTGCGTAAGGGATTTAGGAGAGTACAGGGGCTCAGTACTCTCCATGGGGCCATGCGGGGTATCAAAGGTAATCTTGAGGTGATAGTCTACGGACTCCCACCTCTTCACTACCATCATCTTCTGTCCCACTAGGTTACACAGACCGGGGTCCAATCGCATGTCCTTTCACCTCTGGGAATAGATCGTCGCACATCAGGTCCTTGAGGCTACCGACTCTTATTGAGCCTGGTCCCTCTAGAAGCCAATGGTTGTATGGCGTATCGATCAGGTACGTCCGTATCCCATTGGCTGCCACATAGTTGGCGGTCACTGGGTCGTCTTCTATGAGTGCTACAGTACCGGGCGCATCTCTGTGTATCTTGAATGCCTTGTCACTGCCCCAGACGAACGCATCGTATGGTAAGTGATATCGGTTCATCCAAAGTATCGCATCGGCCTGAGTACGCTTGTACTCCTTGTAAGGCCTTGCCGATAGAATCATAATCTTATACCCCCTGTCCCTCAGGAAGGTCAAGAAGCCTTCGGCATGTTCTGTAGGGTTGGCACTACTGGCCTCTAGCCCGTTCTCTCTGAACTTGTTCTTGAGTACTATATAGTCACTCTGAGCTAGGGGTAATCCTCCAGGTACTGTACCAGAGAAGTCGGCTGTTGTGTATGCCGTGCCCAACTCCTTGTTTACGAAGCCGATCCAGTTGACTGGATAGTCTGCTAGTACACCATCAAGATCGACTGCTACTACTTTGACGGTTGGGTCTTTCTGCCATGCCTCCAGGTGCTGCTCCCACATGTAGCGCTGCTCTACCACGTAGGACTTCTGCTTGAAGTAATCGACGAACTCTTCTGGTGTAATGCCGAACGTGTCCATCGTATCTATCAAGAATTTGAAAATATCCACACCCTCCTCTAGGATGCCTGCCTTCGAAGGCTGAGGTTTATTGAATCGGAACTTTCGCCAGTCTCCGATCTGTTCTAGGAGTTCGGTCTGCTCAGTGAACATACTGAGCACCATGTCCTTTGCATGAGGTATGCGCTTATCTACCTCTTCTGGCTTGATGAACTTCCTGTTGAACCTGACCTGCCTTTCCCACATCGCTTCGAACGAGTCTTTCGTGTTGTCCCCTCCCTTTGTAGTATCGCACCGCAGAACTTGCACATACACGGTCCCATGTGATCTGGCTTACCCCAGCATACGTGCGTCGTCTGGTTAAGGTTGGGGTTCTTCTTACAGATACCCCATTTATCGCTGCAGAACATCTTAGCTCCCGGCGATGGTCTCTTATCTCCTCTCGTGAATATCGTCTCACCTCAGCGCCTCTATGTCTTCTAAAGCGTCGTTGAACATGTAGCCGTTCTTCCATACAGCCCATCGTCCTACCCTATGGATACCATCATCATGTTGGTATGCGGTGACTATCTTACCGTACGGGAACTCTTTTGCCCCTGGTATGTTAAGCGGTAGATTCGACTCCACCACTACCCACGGTCGGATCCATTTGGTTATTCTGTTGCACATGCAGTCGGACAGATAGGCGTAATCGTACGGAGTGTCGTATATGTCCTGACTGAAATTCTCAGAAGCTGTTAAGGCCACGTAAATGGGTCTGTGTACCAGGTCCATATCTACACCAGTTATTCGTCCCAACACTGGCGCTGGTATGGTAGAAACCAGGTTCTTGAAGGTGTATTTTCCCCCTGTTGTAACCAGGGTCCTGTCTTTCAAATTGACCTTACGAACTTCCTGACCGAGAATACGATCTTTGGTCTCCTCGTGTAGAGCTAAGTATAACTCTTCCATCGTTGTCTCGTGTACCAGGTGCTCACCGGTTAGGTGTCTCCTGATGTATCCGTTGCAAGGGTCTGACCCATACACGGCCTTGTGGTACGACACAATCAACTCTTCGGTCGGTTGGCGTATCTTGCCCTTGCTCAAGAAGCCGAAACGAATGGTCTTGGTGTCTGCCGGAAGACCCAACTCGCTCAGCAACTTCGAGGACAACGAGGAAGAGTGGAGGTAAAAAGGGCCCTCCGACAGACTTGGAATATGGGGCGGCGTCGATATGACAGTATGGTCCGGTAGGTAGTGTGCTGCAGTGAGACCTACCAGGCCCGCGCCCAGTATGTACTTCTCGTTAGAGCTTCTTCCCATTAGATATCCGCCCCACCCACTCTGTTATCTGCCTGACGCACTCGTATACTTTCGTCTGGTCGGTACGGATGCTAATGGTCGGGTGCCTGGCCTTGATCTCAGGCATGACCACCTCATACTGCTCTTGCTGCCTCCGCTTGTATGGGTCTTCCCATACTCTGCTGAGGTAGACAAAAGCTGTATCGGCAGGAATCATACCTAGGTCGAAGTAAGGCACTTCTCCCTCTCGCTTATCCACCCTGTCGTATACCCACTGACTGACTACGGGCATGCGATCGATCATTACGTCGACCTGCTCCCAGGGTATCTTGTTCAGGATGCTCATCTGCTCGAGTACGAAGATATCGTGATGACCCTGTGTCACTCGGAAGTTCCGAACGACTGGGTCTCTTGTGATGGCTGGTAGTCCTGTTCTCTCTGACACCAGCTGAATGAGAGTGGACTTACCCACTCCTGATGGACCTTCAAATGCTATGAGTACCATGTCACTTACCCCCTGATCCTACAACCCTTGTGTAGTGTAGCATACTGCACTTAGGATTGGTGCACTGGTACTTGGCTATCCTCTTCTGGATAACTTGGTTGAACGTCTCTCCTAGTGTCTGCACGTTGCTATGACACATAGGGCACACCTCTGGCATTGGGGCCAGAGCTTTAGGTGTAGCAATCGGTTTTCTATACGCAGGCTCTCCGCTCATGATAGTCGTCCTCGTGTCCCTTATCTCATGTAAGGTGACAATTAGTATATAAAAGGTGTCTATGATACTTCGGTATTTCCGAACTATCATAGACGATAGGCTCAAAGTAGTTTGTAGGCGTAGTAGGTGTCAGACCTTATGATTAGTTGCAGTGGTGGTTCACTTACTGCTCCGATCATAGCACCCTCACCAACGTCCTTCATGAGCATCTCACGAAGTCTGTCGTGTCTGTCCAGGTGCTCTACGAGCATACCTAGCAATTCTATCTGTTCGGGTGGTGGTAATTGCTTGATAGGTCTGAACGTAGTCTCGGGAAGGTCTAGTAACTCACTGAGTCTTACAGAGCCTAGTTCTGAGATGTTGTCGAGCGCAGCCTCTTTGAAGTATGTGTCTCTGCCGAACTCGCTGAAGATGATCCATCTAGGATACACCTCTGCATCCAGTCTAGCCTCTAAGTCATCGAGGTACTCCATCTTGACCATATTGAAGACGTACATCCTGTGCTGATGATTCTCGCCATCCTTCTCTCGAGTCTCGTTGGCGAGAGCCTCAACAGGCTCTTCTTCAGGCGGTACACTGCCGCATTCACGGCATAGGATGTCTGGGTCACCCATACTCTTACCGGTGATCACTAGACGTCTGCACCATCCGTTGAAGACTTCAATCTCGGCTAGACCAACTCTGTCCTCCTCGTCGCCTTGGTCCAACTGTATCGACAGTCCTTTGATGACTTGCTCGTCGTCTATCTCGAAGTCTGCGAATGTAGGTAGCGAGACATCGATGCCTACGAAGTTGATGCCTGTGACGTTGAATACTTCCATATCCAAGTCAGGATGCTTCCCTTCGGGATGTGAGTTGTAGACTAGTATCACATCGATCGTAGGTTCTGGTTCAGCATCAGGGTCTGACGGGTCAGCTCTAGGCTCGCCCGGTGAGACGATGATGTTCGTCACTGCTCCGGCGTACAGGTGACCGTACAGTCCCAGTACGTTCTCATTGATCAATCTGTCTATGTATAGTTTATCGTCCATCGTCTCAGGTCTCCATCTTGATTACCTTGTACCTGGTGTTGACCCGCTGGTTGTGCCTCACTTCCAGCTCTAGAGGTATGCCGCAACCGACACACCCTCCGTCATACACTGTCTTATTTATGTCGCCCTGCCATTCTCGCTTGGGCAGCTCGTTGGACTGCCCGCACTCTGGGCAGCATACCTTCTTGGTGTCCGTACTCTTGCCTCCTCTTTTCGTTCAACTTGAGCGTGATCCTCTTCCAGACGGGTTGGGCCTCTATATAGCACGTCTCACATAGCATATCGCCCTTATACCTATAGCCCTTCATGACTCTGTGTCCGCAGTCAGCACATATTATGATGGGGGCCGTGGATGTCATCTCCGGCTTCGGTAGGTTCACTATCGTCTTAGGCATCTGTTATCCCTCTGGTTATGTATGGCCTCTCTAGCATATATAGATTGTTAAAGGGTTTAGGCTAGGGCAGCCTGATGGTGTATTTACCCTCGGGGTCATCAGGGCACTCTAGGGTACCGCCTAGGTGTTTAATTGCCGTGCACATAACCCAGGACCAGAAACTGATCCTGAGGCTATTCAGGCGCGATGTCTTAGGCGTACTCTCCGAGTCCATTGTCCGCCTCATCCAAAGCATCTGTCGCTTCGGTAAGTTGGTCGTCCAGGTCGACATCCTCATCAACCACTGCAGATAGGAGTTCACCCAGCTTCTCCTTGGCTGTCTCGAGGTTCTCCACGACAGTATCCATAGCCTGTCCCTCCTCCTCGAGTTTCTCCTGCTGCGTAGTGTTGGCGACATTCTCGGACCTGCCATGTAGATCGCTGGCAAGCTCTTCGACCGCGTCGTGAATCTCTGAGATGGCTGTATCCCAGGCATTCAGAGTCTCGTCAGTGATCACATCAGAGCCCTTGGCTTCCTCTATCTGTCCGTTCACTGCTGACAACTTGTCCTGTAGCTCCTTTATCTTCTTCCTGTCGTCCTTGTTCATTCTGTTTCCTCCTGCCCTTCCTTATGTTGGTTCTCATCGTTTCATCTGCCCAGATGCCTTTGGCTCGGGGGTGAAGGTAACCATCCTTACCTACGGTTAGTTGATCAACCACCACTATGATGGTACCCTGCTCCGTAGTCAGGACGATATTACCTTCAGTGCTCGGCTGCGGGTTCCTGGGGCTTGTGTTCATCGTCTTTCCACACCTGGACCTTGAACCCACAGAGCCTTGCCAGCTCGGCTACGATGTCCATCTGGTCGTGCTCATGCACTCCTGCCAGATAGTCAGCATACGCCTCAGCTGCTGTCACTTCTCGGTGGTCTTCGGTCATCCTCTCTGTCTTTGACATCTTGTTCGACCTCCTTAGTCCATTAGATTCTCCTGGTAGACCTCGAATACGAAGTACTCGAGGCACTTGTCCTCGCATTGCCTGCAGTCCTCCACTGCGTCGCACTTCCTCTTCTTAAGGAGTTTCAACTTGGGGTCCGCTAGGCAGAACCGCCAAGAAGGGCATTCCTCTCCTGGACAGGCGTGCTCGCAATTCAGTATGGTCCTTCCCCTGTCCATTGTGGCCACTCTCGTTGTGGACCTGGCGGCGAAGGCACATAGTGCATAGCCTTCAGGCTGTCCCTGAAGAACTTCTTCTGGTTGCCCTCGCCGGGGTTCTTACCCTTCTTGAAGGAGATTGTGTGATTGCCGTACTTCCCCTTCAGGGTGATGTTGGTCTCATGCACGATCGCTCCTCTGAACCATTCTAGCTCAGAGCCTAGGTCCTTTGGTTGCCATCTCTCTTTCATCGTCTCACAGGTCCTGCGGAGTTAGGTCCGCTATCCCGCTGTTGGCGAGCTTGAACATCACGCTATCCCCCGACTCCTTTGACCGGTGCTTCCTCAGGAAGGCCTCACGTACCGGTCTGTCTGTCGCTGGGATGGTGACTTCTATGATCACCTTCGGAATGTACCCGAAGGCCCTACCACCTATCATAGGTGTCTCTACCTTGAGGTTCATCGAGGCCTGTATGCTGGATGTCGGCCAGGTACTCGCTGTTGCTACGCAGTCATGGATGATTGATAGTCGCCTCAGCGCCAGTAGCTGCTGATCCAGCTTGCCCGTGAACTCAGATAGAGTGAGCAGCTTGTCTCTGGTAGGTGCCCTGATGATTATGCCCCTGTATATGGCAGTCATGGCATCAGCACCTACGAAGAGACACTTGTGCCCTTTCTTCTTGATAACGTCTTCGAGGGTGACGATGTTTATCTGCTGCTCCTCGAAGGTGGACGGGTTGTAGTACATCAGATGCTTTCTGATCTCCTCTGGGTCCAACCCCATTCCTGACCATACTTGTGCAGCACGGTCAAGGTCAAACCCTCCGTCGCCATCGATCACGTAGAAGTACTCGTTATGAGCGAGCACTCCTTGCTTAGCCTTCGCGATCAATCCTATGGGTACGTAGGTAGATAAGGTTGTCTTACCTGCCCCTGTCTGCCCATAGAAGAGATGCAGCACCTTGGTCTCGTAGCCATCGAACAACTGATCCAGTGCTTTAACCTCTGTAGGATATCTCATGTCGGTACCTCTTTCTTGTCCTCGCATATCTGGGCCCTACCAAGCTCATCGTACTTTATGGTTGCTACTTGGCCGTTAGGTGCCTGGACGTGCGTCATCCTTCCTTGCTCGTCCCACTCGAACTTATAGCCGAACTCCTCGTGAGCGGCTATGTTCTCTGCCCTTGGCACTTCCTTCGTAGGCGGCAGGTGAGAAGACAGTGACTGTTTCACAACTCCACACCCGCAGTATACGCACGTAGACGCTGAGAAAGATAGTAGCTCGTACGTGTGAAGGATGGTGTGGTATCTCTTCTTGAATATCCACCATCCTACTGCTGGGCCATTAGGGCAGTCCGTCATTGCTTCACCTTCTTCCACTCAGGACTGCCTTGCCGGATGACTTCCCATTCATCCTGACCAGGGAAGATGGCCACGTTGTACCCACTAGGCCACCTTACATCGATCAGGATGATGGTCTCTTTCTCTCCTCCTTCTATGTATAGACAGTCGACGCACTCGCCGACTGCCCCCTCTTTAACGTCAGGGTCGTCTCCTTTGGTACTGACTATCCTGACGTTATCCCCCGGGTTCGGCCTCTCGTTCATTAATCAGTCCTCCGGCAGTTCATCTGGCCAATACACCTCAGCGTACGGGTCGATCTTTCTCATCTCTGTCAAGAGCAGCTGGACGAAGCTCTCGTCGTCCATATACTGACCGCCCTCCTCGTGATGAGCTGCCTTTACGCTGAGTTCCTCTTCTGCAGCTATAGCGCCCTTGTATGCCTTGACCACTTCCTTCAAGTCCATACACTCGGTCACTATGACGAAGGCGTCCGAATCGTCGTTCTTGGTGTAGTAGCACATCCTAGCGGGAGGTGTCTGTGCCCTGTTCAGTATCTCGAATGCCTGCTTGAGGTGATCGTCGCACCCGCTCATTGCCAGGTTAGAGGTACCTAGACGATAGTAGGCTGTCCTACCACTCTGCTGTGCAGTCTCGCACTTAGGGCAGGACATTCAATCCCCCCGTACGAGCTTGTCTATCTCGTCCAGACCTTCGAAGGTTGTGTCCTTCTGGTTAGCCTGATGGGCTATGACCCGAAGCAACAACGCCCGCTGCTTCGGACTGAGAATGACGATCGACGCCTTCTCAGGTATAGCCTTAGCCATGTGTCCCCGAATGAGTAAAGTACCCTTCTCGGGTATCTTCACCCACTGCTCGCCCTGCTCTGTCTCCATTACGAGACATTCTACCTTAGGCTCTTCCTCTGTCATGTTATCCCTCACTGGTAGTGGATGATCAGTTCGCGCTTGGCCCTGGTGATGGCGACGTACTGGAGATTCTTCTCCTGCTCACCATAGAAGGGTTTTGGCGGGATGATCCATATTACCCTGTCCGACTCCAGCCCCTTTGCCTTGTGTATCGAGGATAGCAGCACAACTCCTCCCGAGTTGGTCATGTCCCCGAATATCCTAGCGATTGATCCTAGCAGTTCTTCGATGGTGTTCTGCTCTGCTGCCAGGAGTGCTAGCGTGTCAACCTTGTCACGGAGAGCTACCTCAGCCGTGGCTAGTTTACTGGGCTTGTCCTTGTATTGGAGAGCCAGCTTGCGTAGCTCCTTCTCCTGATACTTGGCAAGTTTCTCACCCAGCTCGTCGATATTGGTAGCCTTGAGCTTCTCTACCAACGATACTAGCCCAGCCCCGATATCTCTACCTTGTATCTTGACTGGTACACCTGCGCGTATGAATGAGTAGGCTATAGGCACCAAAGGTGCATTGACCCTACACAGAACCATGTCTCCTGGTCCCGCTTGGAAGTTCTCGCCTGTTCTCTCACTCAGCATACCCTCTGGTGCTTCGGGTAATGCCTCGAAGTCTGGCACATACTTCTTGGCCAGCTCTACTATCTTCTGAGGACACCTGCGAGTCTTCGTTAGCTGCAGCTCGGCTACCATCCTGCCCTCTTCTCTCAGTGATTCTTTGAGGGTGGTCATAGCCATGCTGTCTGCGCCCCGGAAACCATAGATCGCTTGAGCTGGGTCTCCGACGTAGCAGATGTGCCCCTTCTTAGACACCATCCGAATCAGTTCCATCTGGGTCCTGTTCAGGTCCTGTGCCTCATCGACAAATAACCAGTCGTACTGAGGGACGTTCTTCACCCGCATGACCACTGGCAACCAGATCATATCATCGAAGTCGATGACTGCCGACTGCCCCTGTACTGGGATGCAGTCAGTCAAGACCTCACGGACGTAGTCGAATAGAGCTGCCGGTTCATCCGGAAGGTCTATGTCGAACGAGTACGCCAGGTCTGCTAGGTTGTCGTCGATCGGGTTGGTCAGGTTGTTCTTGCACAACCCCACCAGCTTAATCAACGGACTCATCAGGTCCTTAGTGTCTTTGCCCATCCTGTTCTTCGCTAGAAGATACACCTTGTCTGGGTCGAGCTCAGGCCTGTAGCCCAATGCTGCACTCAAACAGGCTGCTCCGAGAGCATGGAGGGTCTGTACTTTCACATGTGGTGGCGCCTTCTGTCCAAGTTCCTTAGCTATGGCTTTATTGAAGGCGACAAAGCCTACTCTTCCCTTGGCTGGCCCGCAGGCAGCTAGGATTGTCGTCGTCTTACCACAGCCGGCTCTTGCCGTGACCTCTATGTCACAGACGTTTGCAGCCACAGCCTCTACTACCGCTTGCTGTTGCGTGGATAACTTCATTTCCTTACACTCCTTTCGCGTCTTCTGGTGCTATGAGACCGCATCCCCTATACCCACCGGGCATAAGGGGCTCGATCCATAACTGGCAACGCTTACCGATGCAGTCCATGAGCATCTCGTAAGCTTCGTTATCTTCGGGCTTGAACTGAAGCCCGCTCATGAGAGGACATATCTTGACATCTTGGATAATCCCAAGGCGCCGAGCCCTCTCAACGGCCCACTCGTCTTCATTTTCCTTCGTTTGTCCTTCCATCTGATACCCCCGACATCTCGTCGATCATCTTGCTGGTCTTCACTAACGCTGCCTCCTCGGCGCCGGTAGTGGCCTTTGCCTCATGACGGAGTTTCTCAAGGCGCTCTACTGTCACCGGGTTGAGCGTTCCGAGATAGATAGTCTCGAAGCCTAACTTGGTCAGCAGCTCGCCCTTTGGTGTAAGATACATCACCCCTCCGCCCTTCTTCTCAGCTACCCACCGCTGCGCCAAGTTCAACTCGGCGTCTGGAATGTCGACGTACTTACGCCCATTCGGGAGATGGAAGAAGATGGAACCCTTGTAATCCACCGAGAATGCCCAGCCGGATAGCCTGATGAGACACTTCTGTCCGAAGGCTACGTTTGGTTGATCCACCCGGGGCTCTGGAGCCGGACTATTATTATTCGCGACCCCTGTAGAATTGTTTAACCAGTCGTTATCGAGTCTGATTACTTCCCCTGGTAACCCTCTGCGTATAAGCTCAACATCACTTGTACGCTCAGCTAAGAGCCAATACACCTTAGCCGTTTTGCCTGGCCGGAACCTTACCATGCGCCCCATGGTCTGAACCTGGTTCCTCTCCGTCAGTGCGGATGAAACAATAATACCCATGGTCGTGGTAGGGTCATCGAACCCTTCTTTCAGCATCTTGACGGACAGGCACACAGAGACCTGTCCTGAGGTGTATAATCCTAGACTATCCTTAGTGCCTACGCGCTCAGCGAAGGGTATGTTCAGCTCCTTGAGCTTGAGGGCTATCTGTTTGACTTGATCAACTCGTTCGGAGAAGACCATGATCCTCTCATCTGGATTGGTGAGTATCAGGTCGACGGCGATGTCCACTCTCCTCTTAAGCATGTAGACATACGATCGACGCCTCATGATGATGGGCATCTTCTGAGGTACCTTTGTACCTTCCTCCTCTGCCTGCAGCACGGCCTTGACCTGCTGCGTCAACCGTTGATACTCGGGTAATTCGGTGCTCGTCATAGGGAAGAGCACGTAGATAATCTTGAATGGAGCAACGTTCGCCTCCGACCAGGAGACGTCTATGAAAACGGGTCCTATAAGCTCTGCCGAGTCTTCAGGAGTAGCTGATAGGCCTAGAACATGCTTGACCCCGAACTTAAGTATCTGGCCTTGTACGGGTGTCTGAGATGCGTGACATTCATCGGCCACTAATAGATCGACGTGGAGCCCTGCCTGCAGCATGTGGACTCCCGTAAAGTAGGTAACGATGTTCAAGGTGCAGAGGCCCACTCCGGAAAGGTTCTTGGTCCACTGATCCTTTATCGCATCCGTAGGAGCACATATCATGACGCTGGCGCCTGGATGCTCGTCGATGTATCTTTCGATAACGCGCACCCCTGCTATCGTTTTGCCAGCGCCGGGTACTGCTTTGATGATGCCACGGCAGCCGATACTCACCCACTGGCTGTAGGCGATGCGCTGCCACCCATAGTCGTCCGTGATATCCGGCGTCATATCCTCGTCCCTCGCACGTCATATAAGTATATAAAGAGTGTCGCCGATAGTTCGGATTGTTCGAAGCATCGGCAAAATGGGGTTCTGGGACCGTAGGGGGTACTAGCCCGGGGCTACGGTCGGATGCGTAG
>Ga0172380_10000859_pt1 | contig 55047 bp, 63 predicted proteins | sample Leawe162metaG_FD_119747 | JGI IMG/M metagenome (GOLD analysis project Ga0172380, IMG submission 119747) | Leachate microbial communities from a municipal landfill in Southern Ontario, Canada - Leachate well 162 metaG | ecosystem: Engineered > Solid waste > Landfill > Unclassified | place... | reverse complement strand
GAAGCTTCAGCGCGAGATTGATCAAGCGGTATGGTCCATCAACCATCGGCCGCGGAAAGTCCTTGGCTGGAATACAGCGTGCGCCGTATTCGGCCGCTGTTGCAATTCAAGCTAGGATTCAAGGTTCTCATACCCTTCCTTCTCGCCTTACGATGCAGCGTAATGGCAAAACGGTGTGCCTCTGAGTTCCCTAAGACCACCGATGCGTCTGATACCCCTGCCCGTGCTGAGCCAATAATCTCTCGGGGTCTATGCTTCTCATCCTTTACGACCGCTATGACCGGAATCCCTATCCCAAACCCCTCTAACACCTCTTCTGCTGCCTTCCGGTGCGTCTTCCCTCCATCTACCACAATAGCTTTGGGATATTCCCACTCAGGGTGTCCAAAGCGTCTTGAGAGAATCTCCTTCAAAGACGCAATATCATCATTCTTCTGTACCCCCTTAATTTTAAACATTCGATACGACTTTTTGTCCGCCCTTCCTCCTTCAACCGCAACCATGACTCCAATGGCGTTCGTGCCTGCAATATGTGCGGTGTCGTACGCTTCAATACGAGGCTCATCCGTATCCCTATCACGATCCTCACGAATCAAAGACACATCCTGCACATGATCGAGCGCAAACAGCTGCTTACGAATACCCGCAGCATCTTCAAAGCGTTCTTCTTTTGCTGCTTGCTTCATATCGCGCGTAAGGGTGGTACGAAGGGCCTTAACACGTCCTGACAAATACAACGAAACATTCCGTATGCTTTGCATGTACGCTGCCTTGTCCATATCCCGCGGGTACTGCCCTATCTGTCTATTGAATTCCACCTTTCCTTTCGTGAAGCGGGTTCCTTCCCCCACGGGTCGTGGCGTGTCATAGAAAGGGAAGATGCGACGAATCAAGCGAAGTGCTTCTCGAAGCTGGTACCCAGAAGGAAAGGGACCATGAATCGCTTTCAGTTTCTGTCCTTCAAGCGTGCGCTTCTCCTTGAACGCAATATCTTTCCCGCGTATTGCAAGCACCCGAGGAATGGCTTCGTCGGTGATACAAGCATACAAAAAAGTCTTATCATCCTTCCCTTCTACATTCGCTTTCGGCATATACTCACGAATGAGCGCTGCTTCTCGCACCAATGCTTCAAGCACGGTTGGAGTGGTCTCAAAGGAAAGTCCATCAGACACCGTCACCATATCAACCACACGTGGCCCTCTTGTGGCTATCAAGTCATCATCGAAATAGCTTCGTACACGGTCACGAAGCGAAGTAGCTTTCCCTACATACAAGACCTTCTTTGTCCTCCCTTTTCCATGGGTAAACAAATAGACCCCCGGCACCTCGGGGAGGTCGTACTTCATAAGATGGGCGCGTTCCATCCTCGTATCCTACCCTAAGAGACCAAAACGGGGATAGCAGCAAACCCTCCGAAATTGAAGGATATACTAAGGCTTTGGAGTGCGTCTGTAGTTAGTAAAGGAGGCGGAGATGCTTTCTCCCACCACCCGCCTCAAGCATCCTCGTTCATTAAAGAAATCGCACCTCTGGCGTGCGCTTGTGGTCGAAGCCGAAACGTCTGAACGGCACGATCACTACTCTATTCGCACGAGTCCGAAGCTTTGGAATAAAGTCTTCGTACGGGTATACCGCACACCGCCAGAAGGACCCAAAGATCCTCGTTGGGATCCTCTATTCAAAACAGGGTTTCAACTTGTCGAGATGCTTGGGAAATAAACATGGGCGACGCCTCGCGTCGCCCATGCCTACTTCTTCTTTTTCTTCTTAAGCGCCTTTCTCAAATACTTCCCTGTATGCGTTTCGGTATCTGCTACTTCTTCTGGTGTACCTTTGGCAACCACTTTCCCTCCTCCTATCCCCCCTTCAGGACCAAAGTCAACGATGTAGTCTGCACACTTAATCAAATCAAGGTTGTGCTCAATGACGACTACGGTGTTCCCTCGGCGCACCAACTCTTGGAGAATATCAATAAGTTTGCGGACATCTTCATAGTGGAGGCCTACCGTAGGTTCATCAAGCAGATAGAGGGTCTTCATCGTGGTGGGGCGATACAACTCAGACGCAATCTTCACACGCTGTGCTTCTCCTCCTGAAAGCGTAGTTGCGGATTGTCCGAGCGTTAAATACTCAAGCCCCGTTGCATTCATCTCTTTCAAGCGCTCCGCTATTGCCGGAATATCCTTGAAGAACTCTTCTGCTTCTTCAATCGTCATCTGCAACACCTCAAAGATATTCTTCCCTCGATAGGTGACTTCAAGGGTTTCTTTCATAAAGCGAGTACCGTTACACACATCACAGGTGACATAGACGGTAGGCAGAAAGTGCATCTCTACCGCAATAGTGCCATTCCCTTGGCAGGCCTCACAGCGTCCTCCGGCAACGTTAAATGAGAAGCGTCCAGGTCTCCATCCTCGTGCTCGTGCTTCAGAGGTTGCTGAGAATAGGTCACGAATGTGCGTAAAGGCTCCGGTGTAGGTTGCAGGGTTTGAACGAGGAGTGCGTCCAATAGGAGACTGATCAATGAGAACCGTACGGCTTACATACTCAGTACCGGTTAATGACGCAATGTGTTCTACCTTCGCCGTCTTGTTTGCATAGCGAGATGCAACATTCTTGTGCAAGATGTCATACAAGAACGTCGACTTCCCGCTTCCTGACACTCCGGTAATACACACGAGTTTCCCAAGCGGAATATCCACATTCTGATTCTTCAGGTTATGCAGTGTTGCACCTCGCACCTTGATAGATCCCTTCTCACTCGTGCGCCTTTCTTCGGGTACCGCAATCTCTTTCTCCCCGCGAAGGTACGAAAGGGTGACTGACCCGCTTTTGTTCTTATCAGCCGTAAGTAACTCATCAAGCCATCCTGCTGCCACCACCTGCCCACCATGCACGCCTGCCCCAGGACCTATATCAACCAAATAGTCTGCAGAATAAATAGTGTCCTCATCATGCTCGACAACAAGAATCGTGTTCCCCAACTCCTTCAAGCGAAGCAAGGTTGAAATCAACCGATCGTTATCACGCTGATGGAGTCCTATTGTAGGTTCATCAAGCACATACAAGGCACCAACAAGTCCCGTACCAAGCTGGGAGGCAAGACGGATGCGCTGTGCTTCTCCTCCTGAAAGGGTTGCTGCAGAGCGATCAAGAGTGAGATAGTCGAGACCCACGTTCAACATGAAATCAAGACGAGCGGTGATTTCTCGAATGATGGGTTTTGCAATGTCAGTACGCATCTCAGAAAGCTCGAGGCCATCCATAAACTCTTTGGCGTCTCGAATGGACATATGGGTCACTTGAACCACATTCTTTCCCAAGCTCTTATCCTTTTTATCCTTCAAATACACCCGCAGTGCTTCAGGGCGTAGACGCTTCCCTTCACACACCGAACACACCTCCTCAGAGAACAAAGATTCCGTACCAAGACCATTACAGTTAGGACAGGCACCATACGGACTATTAAACGAGAAGAGTCGAGGCTCTACCTCAGGAAATGAGGCACCATCTTCAGGACAAATAAAGCGTGCAGAAAGGGTTTCAAGCGTGCCATCAGCATGCCCAATCTTCACCAACCCCTCAGCCTGCTTTAGAGCTAACTCGAGTGCCTCTGATAGGCGCTCTCGTGCAGCGTCTGGTGAGCGCTCGAACTCTGACACAAAGATACTATCAACAATTGCATCAATATCATGACGCTTGTTTCTATCAAGCGTGATCTTCTCACGCAACCGATGCGGGGCGCCATCAATCATCACGCGCTCATACCCCTTACCAAGAAGGTCATACAAGAGTTGGTAGTACTCACCCTTACGTCCGACCACCACCGGTGCGTATATCGTTACCGCACGCTTATCCACCGGCACATCCATCACCTTCTCACTTTTAGCTGAACGTGCTGATACCCGCTTCATCACCATCCCAATCATCTCTTCCTTAGAGAGCTTGCTGATGGGTACATCATGATGAATACAGTAGGGCTGACCTGCACGCGCATACAAAACACGCAGGTAGTCATAAATCTCGGTAACGGTTGCAACCGTAGAGCGCGGGTTATTCGAACGGCTCTTTTGATCTATGGAAATTGCAGGAGAGAGTCCGGTGATTTCATCCACATCCGGCTTTTGCATCTGGTTCAAGAACTGACGAGCGTACGCAGAAAGACTCTCGACATAGCGGCGCTGTCCTTCGGCAAAGATGGTATCGAAGGCAAGTGATGACTTGCCCGAGCCTGAAAGACCGGTAAGTACGGTCATCGCCCCACGAGGAATATCCACTGAAAGGTTCTTCAGGTTATGGGTACGCGCACCTTTGACGCGAATCCATTCTTCGCCGGTTGTTTGTGCGTGTAGTTCTTTAGAGGTTTTCTTTGAAGTCATATATGCATAGTTCCTGCCCGTGGAGGGGCAGGTACAGTATTGCAGGATACCAGAAAGCGTTATCCACCGCGACTACACAAGTTTAGGACCTTTCTACTTCTCTAACACTCCTTGAAGCTTCGTCACAATCTCTTCAACCGACACTTCTGCTTTGACGAGATAGTCCGTTGCACCAAGTCCCATTGCTCTTGTTTTATCCGCTTCTGCTCCTAAGTTTGAAACCACCACAACCGGAACACTCTTCAATTCATCCTCACGCTTACGAATCGATTCAAGGACCGCAAACCCATCCATGGTGGGAAGCATGAGATCTAACAATACTGCAGCAGGTTTGTGTGTTTCAAAAAGTGAAAGTGCTTCATTACCATCAGATGCATACAATGTCTGGTACTTGCCCGCAAAGGTATGCCCCAGAAGGTTTTTAAGAATGGGATCGTCCTCAACAACGAGGATAAATTTAGTGTCAGCCATGCGCCTAGAATACCATGCCTAGGAGACGGGAAGAGATAGGGTAAAGGTTGTCCCTGGCCCTTCGGTGTTCGAGGTAAAGGAGAGGTCGCCCCCGTGGTCGGTTGCGATGGTGCGTGCGATATAGAGACCGAGCCCATTACCCTGCTGGCGCTTGTCTATGGCGTTTTTTGCCCTATAGAAGCGCTCGAATATGTTGGCGCGGTCTTCGGGCTTTATCCCTATCCCTGAATCCTTTACCCGCACAAACAACCGGTGCTCAGCTACTTGAAGTGAGATGCGCACCGTACCGCTTTCAGGAGTATAGGCAATGGCGTTTTCTATAAGGTTATTCAGCACCCACTTAATCCGTTCCTTATCCACCTTGGCAATAGGCGCAACAGCATCACCTTCTCTTGAATAGAAGAGGGACACTTTTGCTGCTTGGGACGCTTGCGTGAAGTCTTTGGAGAGCTCTTCAAGGAGCGTGTGCATATCTACCGGCGCAAACGTGTACTTATACTTACCTGACTCAATCGCAGAAATATCAAGCAAGGTACCCACAATCGCAACCAGATCCTTACTCTTCTCCACTGCGCTCTCCACCAATACCTTTTGACTCTCGGTAAGGTTTTCCTTGAGAAGAGCTTCGTGTGCCCAACGAATACCCGTCAAAGGAGTACGAAGTTGATGTGCTGCAGTAGAAATGAAGTCTGATTTCACTCTTGAAATCTCCGTGTCTCGTGTATGCGACTCATTCACCCGATCAATTAAGGCATCAAAGGATGAGGCAATGGCTTTCACTTCGCGGGGCGCTCCTTCGATACCCTCAATAGCCGCACGCTCTCCTGTTTGTGCATAGGTATTCATGGCACGCTCCAAACGCTTCAAGGGACGCGCCACGAGCAAGGAGAGAATGACAAAGACGATAACGGTAATGATTGCCCCTATGGCAACTAACGAGAGTGCCTGACCAGCAAGCAACATTCGTAGTGGTCCATCTATGGAAAGCGCAAGTTCAGGAGACAAGAGCGCACTCACTTCTCCTCGAAGAAAGAGTGCTGAAAAGAAAAAGAATGTTGAGGCAGCAGCTACCCCCACAAAAAGCACAACACCAAGTAACACCATGAAGCTCATAGATGAATCATACTATGAGATTGACACCGACGAGACGGAGCGTAGTATCACTTCCGGAAGGAGGAATCATCCATGGCACGCATTATTTCGTTTACCGGACCGTCTGGGTCTGGCAAAAGCACTCTTGCCAAAGGACTGATTGCAAAACACGCAGGAAAAGTGTCGTTTATGGAAAGCATCACTACGCGTCTTCCTCGAACAAAAGAAGAACAAGCTTCTGGGGAATATCGATTTGTTTCGATTCCTGAGTTCGAACAGATGCGCGAGCATGATGAATTCTTGTGGTACGTGACGCATAACGATGTCTCGTATGGAACTCGAAAAGAGGCAGTGGGACACGCGTTGCAGCAAGAAGAACGTGTCACTCTTATGATTCTGGTCCCCCAAGTGCTCGGCACTCTCTACGATTTCATTATCAAAGAGCGTCGAGCACATGGAGATGTGTCAGATGCATGGGTGGCATGCTACCTGAACCCGCCGGATCCTGAAGAACTCTCACGAAGACTTATGCGACGTGGAGACACTGACGAGATGATTCGTGCTCGTGCAGCAAGTGAAAGCAACTGGTTTAATGAAGCACGCAAGTGTGGAAAATCCCTTCAATTGCTACACGGCAGCCGCACAGTGTCTCAGAACATTGCGTGTATCGAACACTTCTTACACCTGCATCATGTTGCTTGATGCATGCGCCCCCGCCTATAAGCGGGGGCGCATTTGTTAAGACTACGTATTCTTATTTATAAAAATCAGGTTCCTCGTAATAGTACGACTGTTCAATTCCCTTCATAAATACATCGCGATCATCTATCTTTTCCGTGAGCGCATTGCGTAAAAGCTCTCTGATTTCAAGTGCATTCACTGGACTACGTTCCATGGCATTTAAATAATCCATTTTGTCTATCTTCTGCCAATCAATACACTGACGCAAATTCTTCTTTAAGATCAAATCCAACCAGATGCGCATGCTACGACCGTTACCTTCCATAAACGGATGAGCAATGTTCATTTCTACATATTTAGTAACAATGTCTTCAAATGTATGTTCTGGGAGTGCGTCAATCGCAACCAAACTTTCGGTAAGATATAGATGAGACGCAAAACGAAATCCACCCTTGCTCAAATCTTTGGTACGAATATTGCCCGCAAAGTCATACAGTCCACCAAATAGATATTGATGTATCTGTTGCAGGCCATGCGTAGTACCCACCTCGAACGTGGCGAGTTCAGGACTGTTGAAGAGCTTGATAGCTCGCTCTTTACTCTGTTCGTCGATGTTTTTCACATCGTTATTATACCATGATTCCCTATCCCCTCAAGAGCTTTCGTGTGCGTCTCTTCGCTTTCTTTGGGTCATTTCCTTCTAATGCATACAACTCATCTCGTATGAGAGCTGCTGTTTCAAAATCAAGCTCTTCAACTGCTTCATTCATACGCTCACGCAACTCTTTGGCAAAACGCTTCGGATCTTTCTTAAACAACTCTGTATCAACAGAAAGCATAGATTGAATGGTCTTTTGATGTTCAGTTCGCATACTCTCTGCAATATCCCGTATCTCCTTACGCACCGTCTCAGGCGTAATCCCATGCTTTTCGTTGTATGCCATCTGTACCGCACGACGACGATTGGTCTCTCCAACAGCACGCGTTAAGGATCCCGTCATCACATCCGCATACAAAATCACCTTCCCAAGTACGTTACGAGCTGCACGCCCAATCGTTTGAATGAGGGAGGTTTCGCTTCGAAGGAAGCCTTCCTTATCAGCATCCAAGATACCCACTAATTCAACCTCCGGAAGATCAAGTCCCTCACGAAGCAGGTTCACGCCAACCAATACATCGAAGTTCCCTTTACGAAAGTTGGTAAGGATATCAATGCGCTCAATGGTCTTAATATCAGAGTGAAGATACTCTGCTTTCATCTTTCGTTCCTTCAAAAACTCTGAGAGGTCTTCTGCCATTTGCTTAGTGAGCGTCGTTGCAATGACACGCCCCCCTCGGGCAATAACTGATGCGGCTTCTTCAATGAAGTCTGCCACTTGCCCCTTATACTCCCCTGTTTCTGCAATAGGGCGGATGGAGAGTTCCGGATCAATGAGACCGGTAGGACGAATGATCTGCTCCACTATCTGCCCTTTCGGTGCAACGGAGTGTTCCCTCTCATACGTGCTAGGCGTTGCTGAGGTGTATATCACTTGTCCTATCCGTGCCTCGAACTCTTCAAAGCGTAGTGGTCGGTTATCTCGTGCAGAAGGCAAACGAAATCCATACTCAACCAACGTATCCTTACGAGAGCGATCTCCTGCATACATTCCGCCAATCTGCGGCACGGTCACATGGGACTCATCAATAACGGTTAAGAAATCAGGAGTCCCGTCCTTCTTACGAGGGAAATACGACAACAAGGTATGAGGTGGCTCTCCCACCTTCCTTCCATCAAAGTGTCGTGAGTAGTTTTCAATCCCTGTGGTATATCCAATCTCACGAATGAGCGCAATGTCGTGCAAAGTTCTGCGCTTAATGCGCTCTGCTTCTAATAGCTTCTCTTCTCGCTTGAACTTTGAAAGCTGCTCATCAAGCTCTAGGCGTATATCTTCCAAAGCACGGTTTCGCTCGTCCTCACTCGTAACAAAGTGCTTTGCGGGGAAGATATACAACTCTTCAGGCTCTCCCTTTTTAGCTCGAGACACCGGATCAAGACATTCGATATGCGCAATCGTGTCTCCATCAAACGACAGCTTATAAATGATCTGCTCGTTGACCGGCATTACTTCAACCGCATTCCCGAGAGCACGGAAGGTCCCTGGGGTGAGGTCTGCATTCGTGCGCTCAAAGTAGATACTGATGAGTTTTCGAATAAAGGCAGCACGATTCTCATCCTTCCCTTTCTTAAGTTTCAAAATAGCTTCGGCATATCGTTCAGGAGACCCAAGACCGTAAATAGCAGATACAGAGGCAACCACAATCACATCTTTACGGGTAAGGAGCGACTGAGCTGTTGCGTGGCGCAACCGATCAATCTCAGCGTTGATCTGCGCTTCTTTTTCAATATAGGTGTCAGAGTGTGCGATATAGGCTTCTGGCTGGTAGTAGTCGTAGTAGGAGACGAAGTAGTGCACCGCGTTCTCGGGGAAAAACTCTCGATACTCTTGGGCAAGTTGTGCTGCAAGCGTTTTATTGTGTGCCAACACCAGTGTGGTCTTCTGCGTATTATTAATGATATTGGCGATCGTAAACGTCTTCCCTGTCCCTGTGGCTCCAAGCAAGGTCTGGTGCTCCAAGCCATCAGCTACCCCTTTCGAGAGTGCAGCAATAGCAGCAGGTTGATCGCCTGCGGGCTCGAAAGGAAGATGGAGTTTGAAGCCTGCGCTCATAGTGCGCTGAGTATAACAAATAAAGGAAAACGGGCGCGGCATATCTGCCGCGCCCGTCCGTATTCCCACCACACCAATGCCTATGTCCTACCGCTTGCCGAGACCTGCCTCAAACCCAATCTTCTCCACTTGGTCATACAACCAAGCAATATCGCCCTCGTGGGCGTGAAGTATGGTATCGAGTGCACCTCTCCGACGGATGACGATCCGGAGATCTTCCGAAACCGTCACACTCTCTCCTTCCTCTACTTCAGACGCTTCGTCTTGGTAGAACAATTCGAGATCCGTGCCGAACTTCGGACGAAGCTTCACGATCTGTTCAATCGTAAAGCAATCCGTCACTGCAAGAAGCTGATCAATGGTACGCATTGGTGTCCTTTTCTCATATCACCGCCTCCCTAGGCGGGGATCGAGATACTACGTATAAAAGTATATTGTGTCAATAGTGAAACCGCCGACATTGCTGCCGGCGGTTTCGTTTCTCCTACGTGCCCATGTAGGCACGGTACTCGTCACGGTACACCTGTGTGCTCGGCGCGTCGCTGGTTAACACCAACAATAACGCTTCAAGCTTTCCCATCGCAATGACGTACCCCTCATCAGGATCTCGCATCAGGTAGGTTTCGGTCAGGTTCGGCATTTTCGCCCGAACTGCCCATACCACAGTACGATTGACGCGTCCGGCGAAACGAGCGATTTCCTTGGCGTCCATAACTGGACCTCCTCTGGTTGCACCTGCATTTAATTATACTCCTTTAGAAAGGAAAGTCAAGACTGTGTGTACCCTCGTACAAACTCCTCTCGATACGCATCAAAGGTGCCACTTTTCAAAGCTTCTCGTGCACCATCAACCAACTTCAAGATAAATCCAAGATTGTGCATCGAAGCAATGGTTGACCCCAGTATCTCCCCTGAGCGAATAAGATGGGAAACATAGGCGCGAGAAAAACCTTCCGTACCTACAACCACACACTCAGGATCCAATGGACCATGATCGTGTTGGGATGCTGCGCCTCGAAGATGCACGATCCCTCGCTTGGTATAGATTGATCCGTGACGCCCAATACGGGTAGCGGCAACACAATCAAAAAGATCAAGTCCTTCTGCAATACCCGTGAGTACGTCTGTGGGTTCCCCTATCCCTAAAAAGTGACGTGGTTTTGCTTCAGGAAGCTCAGGTATAGCTGCTTGTAACGCTCCTTGCATATCCTCTTTACTAAACGACCCTCCAATACCAAACCCATCAAAGTCCATAGATGCTATTTCTTTGGCACTCTCACGACGCAAATCCTCATGTCGCCCTCCTTGAACAATGCCAAAGATCGCTTGCTTTCTATTCGCTTCAATATTCTGTCGATGTGCTTTCAAAGAGCGTAGTGCCCAACGATGTGTTCGCTCCATGGCTTCTCGTTGATAGTCATACGGCTCGGTCGGTGCGGTGCACTCATCAAATGCAAAGAACATATCTGCACCCAAGGCATGCTGTATCTCAATGGAGCGCTCGGGGGTAAAGCGGTGGAGAGAACCATCATGGTGAGACGTAAACGTGACCCCTTCATCATCAATGATGGCAAGCTGTCCATGCTGACTTGCAACTTCCTCATCAAACACCGCAACGCCATGCTCTCTCGGTGCTTCCTCACCTTTTGCAATCTTAGTGATATTCCTTCCAAACGCCGCCCCAAGCGAGAATACTTGAAACCCGCCTGAATCAGTCATGGTAGGACCTTTCCAATTCATAAACGTGCCTAATCCTCCTGCGTCTTTGACCGTTGCCTCCCCTGGCTGCAAATAGAGGTGATAGGTGTTGGCGAGCACTACCTGTGCGCCCATAGCCTGCAGTGCATCCGGTAACACACCCTTTACATTTGCTTTAGTTCCGACTGGCACAAACGCAGGTGTTTCAATAACCCCGTGTGGGGTTGTGAGTATTCCTGCACGAGCACGTCCTTGACGAGCAGAAATAGTAAACGACAACGGAGCGTCCATACGCTCCGTTGTACAAGAGAACGGCGTCTTGCGCTACTCGACCACCTGCACGTCGAGCAACTCAACCTCAAAGATAAGGGTTGAGTTCGGAGGAATAGTCCCTACTGCCTGTGCTCCGTATCCAAGCTCGGGAGGAATAACAAGGGTCCGCTTCCCTCCTACTTTCATACCGGCAACCCCCTGTTCCCAGCCTGCAATTACCATCCCTGCCCCAAGAGGGAAGGTAAAGGGTTCACCACGCGCTACAGATGAATCAAACATCTGTCCGGTTGTGAGGGTGCCCACATAGTGCACGGTTACGTTTGTTCCTGGAACTGCTTCTGCGCCCGTACCTACTACCACATCCGTAACCATAAGTTCTCCATTGTTATCCATTAAAGCGGGCGTCAACACGTCTCCCGATGTACTCTGGAGCGGTGCAAAAAACGAAGGCCCGAGAAACAAAAACCCAAGCGCAACAACGACAGCGAGCGCTACCGCAATACCGGTAGGCGTCACTCCTGATAGTTCTTTGGTAGCCATGGGGCCAAGTATACCGTGTCCTACCCTCACCCCCAACAGGATGTGTATAACACTATGAGAGGTAGCGGGTACGAATATCCTGCTCTACCGTAGTGCGATCACGGCCATAGGTAAGATAGGAAAGCTCACGAAGGTCATTGATTTGAGCGGGATTACCCCGAGGCAAATCGACGGTGCGAATATTAAAGGGCTTCTGGGGCACTCCTTCAGCAAGAATACGTACATAGGCATTGCGGTTCTCAATGTTCACGAAATCAAGCGCTTTAAATACAGGAGCAAATTGCTTTTCAAAGAATGCTCCATCTTCTTCACCTACCCGAAACACCGTCATGCTTCCTACGTTACCAAACACCGCATCTCGTATCTTCTCGTCAATTTGTTTCAAGAACTGGTGCGCAATAGTAAGAGAAAGCTTGTACTTACGTGCTTCAGACAAGATTCCAGGAATGGAATCAGTGGTGATGTTCTGGAACTCATCGATATACAAATAGAAGGGAGGAAAGTCTGCACGAGGATCATCTGCTCGAGACAGCGCTGCCATGAACAACTTGCCCACCATGATAAGACCAAGCAGGTTAGCGTTTCGCTCTCCCAATCGACCCTTTGAAAGATTCACGAGAAGAATCTTCTTCTCGTCTATCACCTCACGGAAGTTAAAACTTGAGTGTTGCTGGCCAACGATAGGGCGCATAAAGTCGTTTGCGGTGAAATCATCAAACTTGTTCGTGATGTAGGGCACAATATTCTCCAAAGACGCTTCCCCTCCTGCTTGGGTTGCGATCTTCTCCCAGAACTGATTGACGACAGGATTCGTGCTTCGAGAAAGCTTTAGGTTACGAAACGCACTATCAGAAAGAACGCGAGCAATATCAAGCATTGTTGACCCTGAATCAGGATCTTCCATAACAAGCATGGTCGCGTTTCGGAAGTACTGCTCAAAAGCAGGACCCATGGATTCTGGTACATCGCCATAGAGTCTACGGAAAATAGCAAGCAGTTCGTTGACGATAAACGTCTTCTGCTCCGGCTTATTCTGATCATATTCAAGCAAGTTCAACCCAAACGGACGCGACAATTCTGCAGGATCAAAGTAGATAACATCCTCGTAGCGCTCGGGCGGCACCATCGCAAGAACATCAATAATGTCTGAGCCGTGCGGATCAATGAAGCACACACCTTCACCATTTCGCATATCCTGTTCAATCAACGTCTTCATATACCCCGTCTTTCCGGTACCAGTCTGTCCAATCACATACAAATGACGAAGACGATCCTGCGGAGAAAGACGCACATCACTTGCCGTACCTCGGAAGGTATTCTTCCCAAGAAGAATCCCGTCTCGAGGAAGTACAGTGGGGGCAGCAGCTGCAGTAAAGCGTGACTGTTTTAAGTGTGGGGAAGTAACAATACCTTTGGGAGGGAAGTGATAGAGCGCGGTTAACTCTTTCAAGGAAAGCGGGATGCGAGATTCATGGGAAAACAAGCGAAACGAGAAGTTTCGATAGAACCGCCTCGCCTCTACCCCCTTTACCCGCTTCCACAGCAAACGATTCCCTTTCGTGTTTTCAAATTGATTAAAGGCTGCTTCCAGTTCCCCCAAAATCTGCTCTGCACGCCTTGGTGCTCCCGAGGAAGCAATCAAGCGAATGTTGGTTTCAACCACTGGTGCGGCCATCTTCTTCTCCACTGCTTCGATAGTAGTTTGGTCAGGACCATAGGAACCTCCCTCACTTCCACTTCGAAATACTCCCTTAGCATCACGCACAAACTCTGCCAGAGGATCGTGAGAAATCTCAAATGCTCGCTTTTTAGAAGTACCCTTCCGGAGTTCCTTCAACATGCGACGATACGTATCTACATATCTATCTTTTTGTGGCTTGAAGATAAGTTGGAGGGTGGCGCCCTCATCTTCAGGCGCAATCTTGGCAAACGCATTCAAGAGCGCATTCAAAGGGTCGTATTCAAAGTCTTGGTAGTCCTTCAAAGGAAGCGGATGTGCGCTATGCAAGCGTGCGACTGAGCCTTCACTTTCTCCTTCTTGAACGAATACGTTGTAGTCGTTAGGGGACGTGTCGATGACCGCATTAGGAAAGACCGCAAGTATTTGTTTCTCAAACAAATCACATCTGCCGTTTGGCACTGCAGCAAAGAACGCAAGTTGAGGAGCATCGACCGGAACCGCAAGCTCCAAGGAGAAGTACGGAGGCTCACCATGATATGCATCCTCTACCGCAAGCATGCCGCCATAGAACTGCTCCATGGCAGCCACCAACTCTCGAAAGGGTTTCCCACGTTGATCGTCATCCCCTGTATCAGGAAGCGTGATGCGATAAAGGGTCATGTGAAGCGACTTCCACTCAGGAGCGTTCTCAGAGAGTCCTTTAGGCTTTCTGCCTGCTAATAGATACGCCACAAGGTAGCGATGAAAGTCATCCTCAAGGTGGGGACTACGAAGCTTCTCGAGAACTGAGAACGCGTTATGAATGCCTCTCGTCTCCATGATGGTGCGAAGCTCCTCCATGGTCTCATCATCACTTTCAGGATCAAGGTTAAGAGCAAGTTCACGCGCTTCAGATTCAGGCATTCGATACTCGGGATGCAGCACGTGTGCCGCAGGAGTTTGGATGTGGCGCACTAACTTCTCTTTGGCAATTGCCTCAGGAGCAACATTCTTTCGCATACCCTCAAGCTCACGCTCCTTTGCTTCTACCTGCGCACGCAAGTGCGCTAACTCTTCTTCAGGAGTCTCAAGAGGTGCAACAGGACCTTCATACTGCATGGCCATTACTGTTTAGTATACGACACGCCCACGCACCACTTTGGCGCGCGGGCGTGTATTGCGTGCGTGAGAAACTACGCAACCTTCTTCATTCCCCCAAACAGGCCATTGATGAGGGCAAGCACGAGCGCAAACAAGAGCGCCATCCAAAAGCCTCCCACCGAAAATCCAGGAACGATCATTGCAGCAAGCATGATCAAGAGTGCGTTGATCACTAGTGAGAAGAGTCCCAACGTCACGATGTTCAACGGAAGGGTGAGCAAGGTGATGACTGGTTTTATGAAGATATTGATCAAAGCAAGCACCACTGCCAATACCAACGCACCCACCAATGTTACTTCAACACTCGGGATGAGATAGGCTGCGATAAGTATGGCAACGGCAGAGACAAGCCAATGAATGATGGTCATGAAGCAAAAGTGGTTAAGCTAGTACACTATCTACACTATACCAAGCTCATGAAGCTGACATGAAGGAACTACGAAGGGGTGTAGAGTGCACGTGCGAGTTTCAAATCTTCAAACGTATACTGTCGCTTCAGTCTTCCAAACACCGGTGCTAGTTTGTCAGAACCAAGTTCCTCAAACAGAGCATGTATGTCTCCCACGCCATCAACAAGATGAGGAGGCATAAGCGCACGCACCTCATCTTTAGACAAGCGATCGGTTTTTCTCAGCATCTCTACATGCGTTGCAATCGTCCCCAACACCACCCCACGCTCCTTGGCAATATCCTGTAGCGACTTTCCTTCTTGGATAAGGGCAAGTGTTTCGTCATAGGTGCTTCGCTTCTCTTGCGGAACATCGCGTATCGTAAGAGAACCACCCGAAGCCAGTATGAAGTTCTCTTCAAGCGCTGCTCGTTCACCCGACTCTTCAAGAGACCCGAATATATGCGCTGCTTCTTCGGATGCTTCACGAAATCCTCCGTCTTCTTGAAGCACTTCAGGGTGCACCAAAAGTGCTTGTTCACTCCAGCCAAGGAGATGGAGTCCTTCTAAGGTGCGAAGGCGCGAGAGCGCTACATATCCTTGCCCGTATTCAAAGGCTCGCGAGAGATCTATGGCAGCAGCATCCAAAGACTGTCCCTGGCTTTTATGCACCGTGATAGCCCACGCAAGGCGTAGTGGCACCTGTTCAATGCGTGCTCGTACTTTCCCTCCTTCTTCAATGACCCATTCGGTAGGAGAAGCGAGAATCTCTCTCCCGTCTTTGAGTTCTACCAAAGGGAAGCCCGTACCCCGTTCATATCCCACCACCGTACCCAAAGTTCCGTTTTGATATCCCCCCTGAATACTGTTACGCGTGAACATAACGGCAGCACCTTCTTTGAGTTCAAGTCGTTCAGGCGACAAACACCCACGCTTCAGTGATTCAATCAAAGGAGGTGCTCCTGATGCGGCCATTTGAAACACTTTTAAAGATCCTGTAAGTGCTGCAAGACGCTCTGCATTCTCCTTATCAACATCCGCGTTATGCGTATACAAGCGCGGCGTTCCTTCTGGCACTCCATCACTTTCTGTTTCTCGAGTAAGGATGCAGGAGACGTCACTAGGTTCACATTCGTTTTTACGTATGGCAGTCAGAACTCTTCCCAACACCTTATCCTCAAGACGATACTGTTCGTGTAAGTAGAGAGGAAGGGGATTCAACGCGCTCCATGCATCAGACTGAAAAGCAAACGACACTTGACCCTTTGAAACAGGAGGAAGCTGAAAGAAATCCCCCACCATCACTACCTGCAGTCCCCCAAACGCTTTCGTACTTCCTTTTGTTTCTTTGAGTATGCGATCCACAAGACTCAACACCTCTCCTGAGAGCATAGATACTTCATCGATAATAAGAACATTTGCTTTCTGATGACGTCGCACCAGATGTTCTTTGGAACTAATGGCATCAAGGTCGTGTGCAGAAAGGTAGTCACGCACCCCAAGTCCACTCCACGCGTGAAGGGTCATGCCACCCACATGCGTTGCAGCGATACCGGTTGAGGCAGTAATAGCAGGTTCAATGCCGTGTGCACGAAGCCACGCAATGTATGCGTTTACCGTGTGTGTTTTACCCGCCCCTGGTTCTCCCGTTAAAAAGGCATTAGCTCCTGTCTTTAGAATACTGAGTGCTTCGCCTTGGGTCATAGGGAGTCATTCTACCAAAACAGTTATCCCCGCCTACTACACAACTTTATGTAAGTGCTCGCTAATCTTGCGCAGCACTTCTACATCATGGGGTATGCACTGAAGAGAAACTATCTCCTCGAAAGTAAACCAACCTAAAGCCTGACATTCAGCTTGGTTAGGAACAAGAGTCTGAGATGGATCTACTTCTTCAATAAATACATGTTTCTTGTCGTGTGTGAGAGATTGAACACAAAACAAAACAGGTTCTTTAGTAGCATAGGCAAGCTCTTCAAAAAGTTCCCTTTGTAAAGCTTCTTTGGGAGTTTCCCCCTCTTCAAGACTGCCACCAAAGACTCCCCAGTGATTTGCCCAACGCTCTTTATAGGCCGTACGATGCTGGAGAAGCATCCGCTTTTCCTTATCAAATAGAATGAGAACTGCTACATCGGCCATAGATTTGCATTGAAGTATACCGTGGTGTTAGCTATCTCTGGACGATGTTGGAACCCTGATCTACTGTAAAATAGAGGTAGTTTGCCCCTCACTTGCAAACTTTATATAAATGTAGTATAATGTTATTAACTCTAACTAGGAGAGTATGAACATGGAAAAGAAACGTTCTGAAGAGCTGGATCCTCGGGACAAAGCGTTCATGTCGTATTTGAGAGCCTTCCAAGACTCTTACAATGCGAAACGTGCGCACACCGAGGAGCAAAAGGAACAAGGGCGTGCCTTTGCTGCTGAAAAACCTCTCTACAAGGAAATGCTAGCCGATGCGATTCTCATGCAAGCCGAGCTACGGGGAACCATCAATATGTTCGGATTCATTGCTCATGAGTGCATGGACCTCGGAATCGACCGCGAATTTATCACTAAACAAATGGTCGATGATCTCAACGGCTACTGGGATGAGACTGAAAAGCGTCGCAAGTCTCGCTAGCAAATCTTAAAGAACGCACTGAAAGCACCTGTTTGGGTGCTTTCTTTTTGTAAAGGAATGCTGCCCAGCTGCTGCCATCCTAGACTTCGAACCTCTACCTCCCCAAAATCTCCTTCCTGCGCACCACTACCAAAACAAGACTTGCTAACCACACCAAGCACGCAGCAACAAACAATCCTCCCCCATCGTTATTAGGATCAGTCCCAAGCGGGGTGAACAAGTGGAACGAAACAGCACCGGTCATGATCATAAGTGCTAAGATTGCTCCATATCCTTGTACCTTACGAAGCGCAGGAATAATTCCTAGAAGAAGGAGTACTGATGCGAGGAGTTCTGCAGACCCAATCACATAGGGACTAAACAATCCTGAATGTGAGAAGAGTCCTGAAGCACCAAAGGTACCCGCCCATTCATTTAAGATACCGAAGATGTTCTCGGTATTTGGATGATTGGTAAATTTAAAGCGTAACGAATCTACAAAGATTGCGGTAATGAAGAGTGCGAGTGCGTGAGGAATGAGACCAAGTATTGTGTTCTTCATGCTGGAGTAGTCACTTTCTGTGGACGATTCAATACGGCAAGCGCAAGTGCCGCTAGTGCAATAGGGATGTCACGGAACAACACTTGGAAGTCTCCAAGATTAGTGACGACAATGACAAGAAGAATACCCGCTGCCGCAAGCGAAGGATAGAAGATACGCTTCCCTGACAAGATCCAAAGCCCTATCGCTACCTCCGCTATTCCAAAGACATGTAAGAGGAGCATCTCAGGACCAAGATCACGCACAAAGGAAGGGAAATACCCCACCCATGAATACGGATCAATCAGTGCGTTTACGGGAGGAAACAGAAACGCAAACGCAACGCCAAGACGAAGCAAAAGCTCTGCAGTACGCATACTCTTCTATTCTACTACTACCATACCGTGGTGATCAGACTCTCGGTGGTTATGGAACCCAAACGTTCCTGCTTTCATAAACGTAAAGGAATAGGTGCTACTCACGCCACACTGATCAAAGGCAGTAGTATTCACTACCCCATCGACACAATGTTCATCTTTTGAGGTGCCATCGTACTGCGTATGGGTTGGGTGCTCGTCTGACGCCACCCACATTTCAGTTGCACCCTGATTTACAAACGTAACCGTAGTACCAACCGGAACGGTAATGCGTGTAGGAGAGAACCCGCTTTCGGTGTAGCGCACCGTATAGGCGGACATTGCAGGGGCACTGTCTTTAGAGCCATCAATAAATGCGTCTTCTCCAGCAACTTCAGGAACAACGGCAGGAGGGGTGTTGGTTATGGTCGAGGAGTACCACCACCATCCAAGACCCGCAAGTACGAGGAGCACGATGATAATCCAGATAATGCTTTGCTTCATAGTGGTTCGCGTTATGCGAGTAATACTCCCTACTAGTATACCGCAGCTCGTGAAGGAAGTATGAGGGGGTATTCACTCCTTGCATCTTGTTGTTTTAGAGCGATACTAGGAATCGGCTGCGAAATGGCGTGGCTTGTTACGCAGGAGGATATCCATGCGTGTGATAGTTCTACTCATACTTGCTCTGGGGCTCAGTCTGACCTCAGGTGAAGCGCGTGCACAAAGTGCAACACTCGCACAAGAAGCGGTGTATTCCGGTCTGGTGTGCAGGAATGAAGCGGTGCCACGAGCCATAGGTGCTTCATTTGAAATAGAAGGAGAGCGTGCTTACGAAATCCTTTCCTTCTACGCACGCTTTCAAGGTGGGTGTCACGATGCAGGCTCATACCTTGCACTCGAACAGGTGCCTGCGATCATCATCGGAACATGGACGTACCGTGGCCGACTGTTGTTTCTCACTGAGTCGAAACGTATCGACACTGATGGAACAATAGTGGTGCTCTACGGCTACATGTTTGCAGAGGCAACCTAATACAAATCGGGCGGGGAATTCATTCCCCGCCCGATTTTCGTATATCCCCTTATTACTGCGGTAGCGGGTAACTTGGCATGCCATTTGCTCCAAGCTCCATGAAGGTGACATCAGAAGGCGCCACAAACAAGGAAGCGTTTGCTGCTACCGGCTGACAGTCATAGTCAACGCGTGAGTCATATGCCATCCCTCCTACTTCCGTATCTACCGTTGCTTCCCCTTCAGGAATCATGATACGCATTCCTTGAGGGTACATGTCTGACCATGTGTAGACGTAGCCATCAGCAGAGATCATATGGGAAGTAACCGGTTGTCCTGTTGCTGCAGGAGTTGAGGTGAAGTCTGCACGAATCTTCCCGTCTGCAATGTAGGCAACACCGGTAGAAGGTGCTTCTTCAATGGTGGTGGTAATGTCACACTTCCAACTTCCACTGCGCATCATAAGCTCAGCAAAGGTTCCTTCACCCGCTGCTTCTTGCTGTACTGCTTCTGGTCCTTCTGGTGAGGGAGTGCCTTGAGTAGTCAGATACCATGCGCCACCGCCGACAACGACAATGGCTACAATGACTCCAATAAGTGCGTTCGTGTTCATGTGAGTTATACGCTAGGGGCTAATGCTATACAGTATACCCCCTTCCTTAGGCGGGTTCTCCACGAAGCTTTCTGCGCTCTTCGACATGTATTCTTCTCCATGCCGGATACACAATGAAAAGCACCGCGCCTCCAATCGCAGGATATGCACCTGAGAGAAAGAAAACGCCAAGCCACAACAACTCTTTTAAAAGCCAATACTTCTCTGACCATTCATAACAAGAGATGGGAGGAGCTTTACTTGCAGCAAGTGCTTCTGCCATTCGATATCCAACTTTTGCATGAACAAAAGAAGCAAGTACCGCAAGCGCAGAAAGCCAGATGATGAGTATGTCGATCAGTACTTCGTTGTCATAGAGGGCACGTGAGGGGTCAGGAGACGTAGCTATGGCAATGATGACGAGCACGAAGGCAACAAAGCTTGCTTCGTAGTGCCATGTACGAAGTTTTCGTTCTGGTGCAAGGAAATAACGAGAGAGTGGGGCAAGTGCTGGCCTTAGAATATGCGCCAACGAGGAGGTGAGTGCGTCCATGCTGGGGAGTATAGCAAAGTACAGAAAACGGCCGAACCTTATTGGTTCGGCCGCTCTATTTTAGAACTCTTTTCGCTGGGGCAGTCGCCAAAGTATAAGCAATATGAGCGAAAGTCCCACAAGGCCGATAACAACAAGAGGTTGCATGTTCTTTTCTGCCCGCGCAAGAGTCTCTCGAAACCATGAGGCTTCGCTAACTATTACGTCGCCAATTGGGGGAGGCACTTGCTGAACCTCCACTTCAACGGTCTCGATGACCGCTGGGGGTGGGGTTGCTTCCCGAACCTCTAGTTCTTCAACAGGAGGCGCAGGAGCGGCTAGGGGGTCTGGCTTTGACCAAGACTGATCCACAAACCCTAAACCCAAAAACACCAATGAAAGAATAAGAATACGCATTGCGCACTCCTTACTTGGCAAGGACAACCCTCACCACGAAGTACAATAAACTACACTCTCTTATCTCTGTCAATTGGTTCCCCTGATACGCTGCACGAAGTGTCTCGATATCAAACTTCTTCATAGGAAGAAAGGCAGCAGTAAGTCGTGCCACTTGTTCAGGAGTCCCGTTACGTAGCATCTCTTCCATCTCACGAGAGGTTATCTGCCACGACACTCCATACGTATCTTTAAGCCACCCACACTGCTCTGATTCAGGAACTGCTGAAAGCTTGTTCCAGTAGTAATCTATTTCCTCTTGGTTGTCGCAGGTAACCATTAAAGAAACTGCTTCGTTGAACGCAAAGCCATGCTCGCCTGAGCCATCCATAGCAGCAAACCAGCTTCCGAGAAGATTAAAATCAGTAAACATCACCGTCCCCTCTCTATTGGGTTCTGCCCCTGCAGGATAGTGCACAAGGGCTCCACGCTTCGAGTCTTTAAACACGGAGAGATAAAAGTCCGTTGCTTCTTCTGCTTTCCCATACATTTCTTTTACAAACAAAAGTGATGGAATGATGCGCGGACGCTCCTCACCTTCTGGTTTGGTGTAGATAAGCTGCCACGACACCCCAAACTTATCCTCTATCCATCCATAGCGTTCACTAAAGGGATACGCACCAAGCGGCATGAGTACTTTCCCTCCTTCTGAAAGCTTCTCCCATATTGCATCGATACGGGTACGGGCCTCTGGATCTTGTGAAGGATCGAAGTTAACCATGAACGATATCGAAGGGTTGATGGTAAACAACGGCCCTGCACTTATCGCCATGAATGCATGCCCCATCACTTCAAAGGAAACAAGATCAGAGTCTCCTGAAGGGGTGTCGTGAAGGACAGTAACATTAGTTACTTTGGAATCAGGGAAGACCGATGCATAGAACTCTGCGGCCTCTTTCGCTTCAGTATTAAACCAAAGGTTGGGGATTATTTTTTGCATAGGAAGAGTATACCAAATTGATGGTGCTGGCTGTCTGGGACGATTTTGGAATCTTTATATCTCGTATCGAGATGGGTCATTAACTTTTAGCTTTGAAAGTACCGGGTTCGGTACGTTCTTTCGAGTCTCTTTTACTTGTGCTTCTGGCAGTAGGTTTTTCACAAAGTCAGAGATTTGTTTTGGATCAGAGTCTGCAAGGAGAGCGAAACGCACAAGATTCTCTTCATCAGAAGCATTCTCCATGAGGCAGGTAATCTCGTTTTCGATTGCAAACTTACGAATCCGACCACGCAATTTAACACCATGCAGTGCTTCTCTACCGCATCGAATCTCGTATATATCCCAATGCAAAATCATGTATATATCTTAACAAACTTGCTGGCCGTCTCGTGTTAGAACCGTGGACGGTCAAGCCCTGTTTACTCCGTTTAGCTTCGTTTCAGCTTCTTAAAACGACGCGTCTCGAGCACCTAAGAAACAGTTTCGAGATATTCCTCTATAATCCGAATATCTTCGAAGTCTTTGGGGCGGCCGTATTCTTGCTTGAAATCTATAAGACTCTCCAAGGTTATGAATGGAATACCTTCTATAACTTCTACATTCTCCAATAGCTCTCGCGCTGAAATTCCTCCTGTCTTTCGACTGAGCTGAACATACACTTCTGCATTTCCTTTTTTAAGCCAATCCTTTCCTGGAATACTTTGCTTTGTCCAAGGAAGTACTTCCCATCCTTCCGATTTACACTTTTCGAACAATTCAGAAGTAACGACAATATCCAGGTCGTTTGTTTCTCGAATTCCTTTCGCTGCGAGTATGCCGCTACCAACGACGATATATTCGCCATCAGGAAAGCCCAACTCTCTAACTTTTTGAAATATGGTCACGTTCAAATTATATCGCTTCTAGTGATATTGCTAAGCGACGCGTCTCGTGCGCTATAACCTAGCACGAGTTGGCTGGGGGACTAGGGATCGAACCTAGACTCTTCTGCTTCAAAGGCAGACGTGTTGCCAATTACACCATCCCCCACTGCAGCAACTATTCCCCTAGACCATCCGGCAAGCCGTCTATTTAGGGAAGTGCTTTCTTTCACTCTAATCCTGATTAGTCCGTGATACAAGTCCTCGGTATTCAAGCGACTTGTTTTTTGGTTTCCGTTTTTAGATAAACTCTCCCAATATTCTTTGTCTGTTACGCCATCAATCAAGCCCACATACCGCATTAAGCGCCACAACATCTTCCTCAGAAAGAGTTAACGAAGACCCTGCGTTAAAGGAATACATGACAGAATCCGGACTCTCTACGTGCCCAATACCAAGTGCATGTCCAAACTCATGCGTTAACACACGGCGTAAGTCAGTAGCATCGTTAAACTCATACACACTAATACGTTTCCCTTCCGCATCTTCTTGGTAGTCGCCTTGATCAAAGGCATCCCCCGCGTGCTCGTTGTAGCGCTCTACTTTTGCATTCACCTTGTTCGCAAGCACATTCAACTCATCCACCGCTTCATTTAAAGCCTCCGCTGCGCTATTCACCCTCTCTACTAGTTTTTGAAGTTCAGCCTGCTCCTCTTGAAGTTCTTGTTGCTCTTGTTGTAGCGCGGCGTATTCTTCAGGAGGCGCACCCCCTTGGCTATTCCACCTTGCAACCTCCGCATGATATGCCGCTGCTCGTGCATCAAAGCTTTCTGCTCGTGCATCAAAGGATGTCTGTGCACGAGTATATACACGCTTCAAGTCTTCAAGCTCATCTTTCTTAGCATCATATGCAGCCTGTTCTGCATCAATGACATTCCCGAGCTCGTTCGCCTTCTGTTCATCACCATATACAAAAGAAACCGCGATACCTCCTTCAGGAACAAGTACGAAAAGATCTTTGCCGGAAGCTTCTTCCCATATCGTCTCTGCATCAATAAGGGCGGCTTCAACGGATGCTCGTGAGACTCCGAACCGAGAGTCGATATCCTTAATCGAATACGACAAAGGCTTACTACACGAAGGAGTCAAAAGGGAAGTTACGTGCGGATACAACAGGTACCCCGCACTCCCAAGAAGAACGCACGCAACACTATACTCAAGAATCTTCCCTTTCATTAGCTACAAGACTCTAAGACCGCAAGCTCCAAGGGGAGTGCGGGGATAGGAGCATAGCGAAGTGCTCTTGCTGCTTCTAAGAAGATTCGTAGCGTCTCGTGGGTGAGTTTTGACTCCGGTGCCTTTGCGCATGCTTCAAGAGTAGCAAAGTCCTCTCCGTATTCTTCTTGGATAACCTTCTTAAGTTCTGGAGCGTGACGAAGCAATAGTATGGAGCGGGCACGCTCAAGTACTAAGGAAAGCAGGAGCTGCATATCAACGTCATCTTCACGTGCCTTACCAAGTACCATAAGCGCTGCATCACTCTTTCCTTCATTAAGCGCTTCCACAAAGCGTGCAACCAACTCATTTCGAGGAGCTCCCGTAGCCGCTTCTGCTTCCCCTCTACTTATCTTTTTATCCTTCGATACTGAAAACACCTTCTCCAAGGTTGAAAGGGCATCACGATATGATCCGTCAGCAAGAAATGCCACCAATTCAGAAACCCCTGCTTCAAGGGCGTATCCTTCTTTCTTCGCAACTCCCATAATGAGTTTTGAAAGCCCTTCACGAGACGGTTTACGAAACTCAAATACCTGACAGCGGCTTTGTACGGTTTCCGGTACCTTCTCGCGTTCAGTCGTAGCTAAAATAAACACGGCGTGAGCAGGAGGTTCTTCCAGTGTTTTTAAGAAAGCATTCCATGCACCCTTAGAGAGCATGTGTGCTTCGTCGAGGATGTAGAGCTTTTTGGGAGACTCAAAGGGAAGCGTGTAGATATTTTCAGCAAGTGCACGAATATCCTCCACACTATTGTTTGACGCTGCGTCTATCTCATACAAATCCTTTTCAGACACTCCCAGTTCCCTCCCAAAGATACGTGCAACAGAAGTCTTCCCAAGACCCCTTGAGCCTGCAAACAGATATGCATGCCCTGTCTTTGCTGCCTTAAGCTGCTCTACGAGCGCCTCTACGATATGGTCTTGGCCTGCTACGTCTTTGAAGCTCTGGGGGCGATATGCTCGATACAACGATTGGTGGCTCATGGTCCGCAGAATTATACCAAGTCTTCGGCACGAAGTATTTCTTCAAGTTCAGGCAGGGAATTCGTCTGCATGAGTTTGGCACGCAACTCTGCAGCACCCTCATACCCTGAGACAAACGCCTTGAAGTGCTTTTTGAGGATGGCGTAGTGCTTTTTCGGAGTGAGATCGTTAAAGGTTTTTGCAAGGGTGAGTAGGGAAGTCAGGCGTTCTTTTGGAGACAATTGAGAGGGGGAGCGTCCCGCAAAGACCCAAGGATTCCCAAAGATAGCGCGTCCAAGCATCATGCCGTCCCACCCCTGTGCCTCGGCAAGCTCTGTAGCTTCTTGCACTGAAGAAAGGTCTCCATTTCCTAAAAGCTTCACTTCCCTATTTTGTTCTCGGCAAAACGAGACGACCTCTTCACCTAATTCAAAATGAGCCTTGACTTTAGACATTTCTTTACGCGTACGCATATGTACGGTGAGTGCTGCAATGCCTGTATCAAGGAGGTGCGCAAACCATTCTTGGTATTCAATCTTGTTGTACCCCAGACGTGTCTTTACGGACACCGGAATCCTGCCTTCTACTCCCGTAAGCGCAGCAGCAATCACCTCTCTGGCACGTTCTGGGTTTTTGATGTGGCCTGCGCCTGCTCCCTGCTTCTCAATCGACTTGTCAGGACATCCCATATTGATATCAACACCATCAAACCCAAGCGAGAGTGCGTAGCGTGCTGCGTATTCCATGTTCTCAGGGTTTGAGGTAAATAGTTGCGCAACAATAGGGCGCTCGGCTTCGGTATATGCAAGATCTCGTACTAACGGATTCTCTTCGTCTTTGACGCCTTTCTTCTCCCGCATATGGAATAGGCCATCAGCTGATACAAACTCGGTCCATGTCACGTCAGGCTTACCCGAGGCAGCAATAATGGCCCTGTATGCGGGGTCAGTGACGTCCGCCATGGGTGCCATGGCAATACAAGGTGTGGGCACATGCTCCCAGAATCCTTTCATTTCTCTACCCTATCAGAGTTTGTTTATTCTGCCCGCTTTATATACGCCTTGCTATCAAATCGTAAATCAACATACTCTACCGATCCATCCATGAAGTTAAGGTTTGAGAACGTAGACTCTGCAATACGCGTTGCTTCCCGCTCCTTCCCTATCACATACGTGATTCTCGTCCCTCCTGCAGAATACAAATCAGCTTCATCATTGCGAATGGCAACGGCGCGTAGCGGAATCCCAAGAGAGCTCACCGCTCGTGCAAAGCGCAAGATGTCAGGAAGCTTTGCAGCCCCCTCTACTTTCGCGCGCAGTGGAAAACTATCACTTGATGATGCTGCATCAAGCGCTGCGTGCACTCGAAGGAGTGAAGTATCCCCTTCCTCGTGCGCTTTAAATACAAACCCTTCAGCATCAGTTTCGTAACAGAGACTTCCTTCATTGCCTGCAGTTTCTGGCGTACCGCACCATAAAAAGGCACTGGCACGAGATATGGAACTAATGGAAAGCTCGGTGAAGCTGGTGCGACGAATGGTGAGTGCTGAGATGGAAGGATAGGCGTCCAAAATCACGGTACGTAACTCACGTTCTGGATAGAAAAAGAAGGAGTTGCGAGGTACTACACCATAGTAGGTGCCAGAAAGTGCACGCTCCGCCAGTTGTGCAATACGCTCCTCGTCTTGCGTCTCTCCCGCAGACACGCTCGTAATACGCACGTGCGGCTGCCACAGCCCGTACACAACCGCGCCACAGATAAGTACCAACACAATAAGGAGGAAGGTGTTTTTCTTGCCCCGCACCTCTTGGCGACGGGTACGAAGCGACTTGCGACGACGAGGCGTTGGTTCCAAAGACTCGGTACGTCGCTTCTTGCGTCGTCTCGGCTTCTCAACGTCTTGCGCTTTAGACTGGACGTCGAATGACTTCTTTGCCGACATACGGTACGAGTGCCTCAGGAATCCCGATAGATCCGTCTTCTTGCTGATAATTTTCAATGATGGAAACAAGAATGCGAGGAGTAGGGATTGCGGTTGAGTTCAAAGAGTGTGCAAACTTCATCGTGCCATCCTCGTCTCGATAGCGAATATTCAGGCGGCGTGTCTGGAAGTCATGGAAGTAGGAGGCTGAGCTAATCTCACGATAGGTATTCTCAAGAGGTACCCACAACTCAATGTCGTATTTCTTTACCTGCCCCAATCCCAAGTCTCCTCCACAGTTAAGAACCGTGTGATACGGAATCTTCAATGATTCGATAAACTCTTCCGTGTTACGGTTCAACCACTCGTGCCACGTGACCGACTCTTCGTGTGAGGCTTCACACAAAATCACCTGCTCCCATTTATAAAACTCATGGACGCGAATGAGTCCTCGCACATCTTTTCCATGTGCTCCTGCTTCACGACGAAAACACGGAGAGAAGGACAGAAACTTCTGGGGGAGATCTTTCTTTTCAAGAACCTCATCCATGTAGTACCCCATCGTGGCAACCTCTGCAGTGCCTGCAAGATATTCCCCATCCTGTGTCTTATACAAATCCTCTTCAGACTGCGGCAAGAACCCCGTACCTAAGAAAGACTCACGACGCACCAAAGAAGGAACAATCATTGGTACGAGTTCCTTTTTCAAAAAGAAATCCTGCGCATAGCGCCATATCGCAAACGAAAGCACGGCACCATCTCCTTTGAGGTAGTAGCCACGAAAGCCTGCAGTCTTTGCACCGCGCTCGAAGTCTGCCATCCCTAGTTCAGTCATAAGGGTGACGTGGTCTTTGGGGGTGAATGAGAACGCGGGGATATCTCCCCATACCTTCACCTCTTTATTATCTGCATCACTCTCACCCTCAGGCACCGTCATGTCTGGAATGTTAGGAACAAGGAGCATCAGCTTCTGCCACTCCTCCATCACTACCCTATACCGCTCCTCAGCATCCCCCATGCCCTTTTTAAGGTGCTGCATGCCTTCGATAAGGGATTCGCGCTCACTCCCCTTAGCAAGCGCAATACGCTTACTTGCAAGGTTCTGTTCTGCACGCTTGTCATCCAACTCTTTGCCAAGATGACGACGCTCCTCATCCACCGCAAGCAAGCGATCGATGTCGACCTCGATGCGTTTCCTTTTGGCCCCCTCTTTAACGAGATCGGCGTTCTCACGGATAAACTTGATATCAAGCATGATTCTGGCATTGTACGGCACCCACGCTCGCCCGAAAAGCCCATATATGTCATAGTGCCCCCAGACCAGAAGGAGGTCGCACATGAACAGTCGTCGCTTTACTCTTCATCCGGAAGTTCCCACCCTTCAAGACTTCAAGAAGCTTTCGGAAGAAGCCGACCGCAGGTTCTCAGAGCTTTCTGAAGAGGACCAGATGTTGCAGCTTCTCGCTCCAAGACTTAGCTTTGCTTCAAGCGAGAGCACAGACAAGGAAGGAACCTACCGGCGCCTTATCGAAAAGGACTTCGGTCCCAAGTTCGCCACCCGCGTTCTTGCTGATCCGGAGTGCCGAAGAAAGCTCGGACTTACCTAATTGGAGAGGGCGCGCATGATTGCGCGCCCTTTTGTGTTGCATACTGTAGGGATGGAAATACAAGTTCTTGCTAAAAAAGAATTCCCTGAGCGTTTAGGGGAAATCCCCCAACCTCCTAAACAACTGTATGCTCGTGGCGCATGGCCATCCAAAGAAACAAAATATCTTGCCGTGGTTGGTTCACGCGCTCTCACTCCGTATGGACAGGATGCTTGTGAGTATTTGATTCGAGGACTTGCCGGCTATCCCATCTCTATCGTTTCAGGACTCGCGCTTGGTGCAGATGCGTGTGCACACAAAGCTGCACTTGCTGCAGGACTTCATACCATTGCAGTGCTTGGTTCTGGTGTTGATGATCCCTCGGTCTATCCTCGTGCAAATGCACCTCTTGCAACGGACATCCTCTCTTCTGGTGGACTCCTAGTTTCCGAAAACCCTGAAGGATACAAAGCGCAGATCTTTGATTTCCCTAAGCGAAACCGCATTGTGGTGGGCCTTTCTCAGGCCGTCCTTGTGATCGAAGCAGGTCCAAAGTCCGGCACTCTTATTACCGCGCGCCTTTCAGGAGAATACAATCGAGACTTGCTGTGCGTTCCTCATCGTATTAATGATCCCCACGGCGTTGCATCCCATACGTTCTTGCGTATAGGAGGTGCGTTAGTTTCAGAACCGCTTCATATCTTAGAAGCACTGGGTATAGCCGCCCGAGAAGAAAGCAAAGAAGAAGTGGGAGGAGATGAGAAGGTTGTCTATGACCTTCTTACCACTCCCCGCTCTCGTACTGATCTCATTCGTCTTTCAGGTTTCGATCCTACGCTCGCTTTTAAGGTACTTACCACACTCGAGCTTAAGAAACTCATACAAGAAGAGTTTGGTGTGTGGCGAAGACTATAAATACGACCTCCCGAGGGGGGAGGTCGTACGATTAGCTCAGAACTTGCACCAATATCGTTTGTTCAGCAGCAACGAGACGTTGCTTCCAGTGTGCTTCATACCCCAGCTGCTTGGTGTCGGTCTTTTCCCCGAACCCCAGCCGCTTGGCAGTTTCCCGCATCACTCTTACCACCTCAAAGTGCTGCCCCTCAAAAGAGGCACCACCCAAGATGAGCTCAATCAATACTGAGAACTTTCGCGTGTCAGCTGCACCCTTGAACGAGTCGATGAAAAGTTCTGCATTTGTGCGTTTCGGTGTCATTACTGAGACTCCTTCTTTCTGGTTGCATTCAAGCACAGAGCGTCAAAACGTGCACCTGTTGATTTGACAATATATAAGGTATCGCGCTATGTGTGGAGCTACATGGCTAAGACCTTAGTGATAGTAGAGTCTCCTGCAAAGGCACGCACCATAGGGGGATATCTTGGAAAAGACTACGAAGTACTCGCTTCCGTAGGGCATGTGCGTGACCTGCCAAAAACCAATAAAGACGCGGTCGATATCGAAGGCGGGTTTGTTCCCCGCTATGTCGTATCGCCCGAAAAGCGAGACGTTATCGCAAAGATTAATAAAGCGGCACTCAAGGCTTCTGAGGTCCTTCTTGCAACCGACCCTGACCGTGAGGGAGAAGCGATCGCATGGCATATACAAGAAGCAGTGGGACTCAAAAAACCAAAGCGCGTGGTCTTCCATGAAATCACCAAGGATGCGATCAAAGAAGCGTTACTCCATCCACGCGAGATTGATAACGACTTGCGCCAAGCCCAAGAAGCACGTCGGGTGCTTGACCGTCTTGTGGGCTACGATCTCTCGGGCCTTATCTGGAAGAAAGTGCGCTACGGTCTTTCTGCAGGACGCGTACAATCCCCTGCGCTTCGTATCTTGGCTGAACGCGAGCGTGAGATACAAGCATTCATTCCTGAAACCTATTTCGTCCTTTCGGCACTCTTCAAGTCTCTTACAGGTTCTTTTCCTGCGGTGTGTGTAACCGAACCCAAAACTAAAGAAGAAGCAGATCGCATTCTTACGCTTGGAAAGAATGCTCTATGGACGGTCGGGAGTGTGGTTGGAAAAGCAGAAGAGCGTGCACCACGCCCTCCCTTTACGACCTCTACCCTGCAGCAAACTGCCTCTACCCGTCTTGGGTTTGCTCCCTCACGCACTATGCGTGCCGCACAAAAGCTCTATGAAGCAGGACACATTACCTATATGCGTACCGACTCGGTGAATCTTGCCAAGGAAGCAGTGGTGCGTCTTTGTGCTGCCGCTGAAGGAACGTTTGGAAAGGAATATGTTGAAGCTCGGGTATACAAAACCAAATCAAAGAACGCACAAGAAGCACACGAAGCCGTGCGCCCTACCCATCCCGAGAAACTAAAGGCAGGAGCAACGGGAGACGAGCAAGCAGTCTACGAACTTATCCGTACGAGAGCGGTAGCGTCACAGATGAAAAGCGCCAAACTTATCCGTACTCGTATCGAAGTAGTCTCAGACGCAGCTATTCCTTCCTTTGCTGCAAACGGCTCCCGCCTTGTCTTCCCAGGCTGGCTTGCGCTTGATACGAGAGCACGTGGTGAGGATGTAGAACTTCCAAAAGTTACTGAAGGTGAAAAACTCACACTCGAGGATCTTTCTTCTGAAGAAAAACAAACGCAGCCGCCAAACCGCTACACCGAAGCAGGACTCATCAAAGAACTTGAAAAGCGCGGCATTGGAAGACCGTCTACGTATGCAAGTATCATGAAGACTATTCAAGACCGTGGGTATGTGGATAAAGATGGACGCACCCTAAAACCAACCGCAACCGGTATGGTGGTGTCAGGCTGGCTTGAAGAACACTTCGCTACCTATATTAGTGATTCGTTTACTGCAGAAATGGAAGACGAGCTTGATGAGATAGCACGAGGTGAGCGTGAGTACACCAAGACCTTGCAAGAGTTCTACACTCCGTTTAAAAAAGCGGTGGATTCTAAAGCAGATCTTCCGAAAGCAACCTCCCTTGGAAAAGCACCGAAAGAATTCCCCTGTCCTTTGTGTAATGCCGAGATGGAGTTCAAGCTTGGACGAGGCGGTACGTTTATGAGCTGTACTCGGTACCCTGAGTGTACGGGCGCGCGCCAAGAAGATGGTCACGAAGTGAAGCCTGACGAGCCGCTTGGTATACACCCTGATACCAAGCTCCCTATATTTATCCGTACGGGGCGCTTTGGTCCGTATGTAGAGATGCCGGACGCTACCGAAGACGCTCTAGAGGAAGTGAAAGTGGTACAGGGTAAGAAAGGGAAAAAGAAGAAGGTGGTGTTTAAAGGTAAACGTGCATCTATTCCTGCCGGAAAGAATGTGTCGGAAGTAACACTCGAAGACGCGGTGAAGTATCTCTCACTCCCTCGTGAGCTTGGTCCTCATCCAAAAACTGGCGTAATGATCATGGCAAACGTTGGTCGCTTTGGTCCGTATGTTGCCCACAACGGAGAGTTTCGTTCTATTAAAAAAGGAGGTGATCCATACACCATCTCTCTTGATGAAGCGATTGTGCTGATCGATACTCCCAAGCAACCTCCTAAGGGTGCCGTTGTTGCAAAAGAACTGGGGAAGCATCCGAAGACCGGTAAAGCGCTCACCTTGTATAAATCCAAACAAGGACTCTTCCTTAAGAAAGGATTGCGCCGTATCTATCTTCCTGATTCGGTTTCCATCGATGAGCTTTCGGTAGAAGAGGCTGCTGGTTATCTCGTATAAAGAGAAACGCCGCCTATGAGGGCGGCGTCAGTCATTTCAGGTGCGCTGTCTGGGAATGTGGAAGATTGCTCCTTCCATCATAACGGCACAGGTGTTGCCGTTTTCGTCAATCGGACTGTGGTCACCACCACAAATACAACGCTGCGGCTGGGGTTTCTCTTTCGGAGACTCAACCGCAAACATGGGTCTGATTTTCACCGTCCCGTACCCACCACAACTACGACACACCGTAATGTTTTTAGGATTATTGTGTGGAGCATTGCAGGTTGGGTTGGTGCAGACATAGGTCGATAGCTCTTCGGCCATACCTTCCTCCTCGCTTTGAAAAGAGCGAAGGAATGACTATACTCCACTCATGACTACCGTCAAGGAGATTATCACCACCATGAAAGATCCTTCTCCTGAGGGCGCAGCGCTTATAGAGAAAGCGTATGCGTTTGCGAAAGAAGCGCACAAGAACCACAAGCGCTATTCAGGTGAACCGTATTTCATACACCCTGCCGCAACCGCAAAGATTCTTGCAGAGCTTGGTATGGATGCAGAAACCATTGCCGCAGGCTTATTACATGACGCGATCGAAGACACCGACACAAGCGAAGAAGCGGTACGAGAAGCTTTTGGCCCTACGGTTCTCTTTCTGGTTGAGGGTGTTACGAAGCTTGGCGCGCATAAGTACCGCGGTGAAGAGCGTCATGCTGAGTCTCTGCGTCGTCTTTTAGTTGCAACCTCTGCCGATGTGCGGGTCCTCATCATCAAGCTCGCTGATCGCTATCACAACATGACTACGATGGAGTATGTGCCAAAGGAAAAGCAGAATCGTATCGCGCTTGAGACTCTTGAGATATATGCACCTCTTGCGGATAGGCTTGGTATGGGACGTATGAAGCGTGATCTTGAAGATCTCGCGTTCCCCTACATTGATCCGGATGCCTACTCGCATGCGGTAGAAGTGCGTAAACTTAAGAGCAAAGAAACTGAAGACGGACTAAAGCGGGTCCAACGAGAACTCCAGAAAGAGTTTGCCAAGAAGGGCCTGCGCGACTTCTCTACCTCTATTCGCATGAAAGGATACTGGAGTTTGCACCAGAAGCTTCGTCGTAAGGGAGATGACATTAACTCGATCCACGACATCGCTGCACTGCGCGTTATCGTAAAGACCGTAGACGACTGCTACAGCGTCCTTGGAGTCATTCACTCAAAGTTCCGTCCTCTTCCAGGTGAGTTCAAGGACTACATCGCTTTTCCAAAACCAAACGGATACCAGTCTTTGCATACGACCGTACTTTCTGAAGAAGCAGGGGTAGTTGAAATGCAAGTACGTACCGAAGATATGCATCGTCGTGCACAGTTCGGTATTGCTTCCCACATGTCGTATAAGGAGCTTGGGAAGCGACTTGAGAAGCAAGGGAAAGATGATCAAAAGAATGCTTTTGAGAAGCTTTCCTTGTCATGGATACGTGACCTTGTGCCTACCCTGCTTAACTTCTCTAAACCTTCTCAAGAGACGAAAGTGCCCGCACCGCTTAAGCCTGCAAAAGGTGCAAAGCCAAGTGCCCCGCAATGGCTTGCCGAGCTTGCGGATGTGCACACCTCAATGGTCGAATCAAATGAATTTGTTGATCGACTCAAAGAAGACTTCTTCTCACACCGCGTGTTTGTGTTTACTCCCAAAGGAGATGTTATCGACCTCCCCATCCACTCCACCCCTATCGACTTTGCGTATGCCATCCATAGTGATGTGGGTAATCATATTCAAGGAGCAAAGGTGAATAACAAGATGGTTGCGTTTGATACCTCGCTTCGTAACGGGGATATTGTTGAAATCATGGTGCGTGATTCAGCACACCCAACCCAAAAGTGGCTTGATATGGCCAAAACCACCCTCGCAAGGCGCCATATTCGTGCAGCGCTTGAAGTACCGGTGCGTACTCCTCTTAAAGAAGATTCTCGGAAAACGAGAAAGACTTCAAAGAAACGAAAGTAGCGCTATACGCTAAAGTTCTTTACGGAATACAGTCCGTCGTCGGTCTTCTCTCCTTCAGGTGAAGGGGTTTCTGGAGTAACCTCAAGGGCAGTCTCTTCTACAGCTTCCGCTTTCGCACCTACTTCTGCAGCAAGCGCAGCAACAATGTTTGAGAGATCTTCTGGAGAAAAGAACTCAATCAACACACGTCCTCCTTGGGGACGGTTCTCAATCAGCACTCGAGTACCAAGGGTCTCCGTCAAAGACTTCTCAATTTCCATCAACTCTGGAGTCTTGTCGTGCTTACGAATCTTATCCTGCGCGATACGACGTACCATCTGCTCCACGTGGCGCACGGTGGTTTTCTTTAAGACAATCTCTCGAAATAGAGTCTCCTGTTCTTGAGGACGATCTACGAGCATCAGGAGTGCACGCGCATGGCCTTCGGTGAGTTCCTTGCCTACCACTGCGTTTTGAATCGTCTCTGGAAGCGAGAGAAGACGGATGGAGTTTGAGACAAACTCACGACTTCTTCCCACCTTTGCCGCAACTTCAGAATGGGAGAGACCAAACTCATCTACGAGTTGTTTGAGGGACTTCGCACGATCAATGGCATTCAAGTCTTCGCGCTGTAAGTTCTCAATCAGCGCAAGCTCAAGCTTGGTGCGATCATCTGCTACTTCTTGGCGAATCACCACGGGAACGGTTTTTAAGCCAATCAGTTTAGAAGCGCGAAGACGGCGCTCTCCCGCAATCAGTTCATACTTACTCGCAAGTCCCCCGTCAGAACGCTCTACGTCTTGGCGCGTCACGACAAGCGGCTGGAGTACGCCGTATTGGCGTATGGACTCAGCAAGTGCTTTTAGGGCATCTTCATTGAATTCCTTTCGGGGTTGGTAGGGGTTTGGAACAATCTTCTCTACCTCCACCCAGTAGACTGAGTCGTAGCGTGTTGTGTCGCCTTGCATGATGCGGGTATTTTATCACGTGCGTTGCGAAACGAGTGTCGAGAGCGTAGGATAATTCACATTGCCGGAGTGGTGGAATGGTATACACGATGCATTCAAAACGCATTGCCCTTGTGGCTTGAGAGTTCAAGTCTCTCCTCCGGCACTAAATTGACCTCGGTATTTGGACACGGTAGAGTCGTATCGGAGAAAGGAGGGTAGGCGTCATGCATATCCTTAATGAACCATTTCAAGACCTTCTCTCTGAGGAGGAAACTGAGTCGTTACTCACTGACTTTTATATGAGCAGCTTCGTTAGGTGGCAAACCGACCCCGTCACGTTTCGTAGTGGACTAACCTCTCATGTACTGGTCGGGGGCCGAGAAGACCTTACCGAACATCCGTTCGTTCTCAAAAAAATTGGGAAGTTGATTGCGAAAGCTGCACTACAAATCGCACCGACACCGTCACATATGTGTCTTATCGGCAATCCAATAGTCGGTAACACGCTCGCCACGGCAGCGTCAGTAGTTTCCGGTCACATCCCCTTCATGGTGATGCGTCAGGTTAAGAAAAACCATGGTGCACACAAAAGTTGGGTGGACGGATCTCCTTACGACTACGATCATTTCGTCACGATTGATAACACAATCACTGATGGCGGATCGAAGTTCGACATGATCGAACGACTCGTGAAGGATGGTTTCCGAATTGGAAAGAAAGAGATGTCTCATCTCATTCTGGTTGATCGCGGTATTGGTGCGATCGACAAACTTCGATCTCTCGGTCACCACGCGTATGCGCTCATGGACCTTCCTACGATCGTTACAGCATTCGTAGAGAGGGAATCTTCTTGGTCGAAAGACAAACTTAAGACCCTACTAGAAGAGAACAGCCGCAATCGACTAGATCCTTAAGAAAACGCCCCCAGCTTGTTGCTGGGGGCGCATCATTATAAAGGCTATGGTAGCTTTGGCGCATGAAGGAGCGTATCAAAATACTCTGTATCGCAGGCCCTACCGCCTCAGGGAAAACAGCTCGCGCCATCATGCGAGCTAAGGAGCGAAATGGTGAGGTGATCTCAGTCGACTCGAGACAGGTATACCGCATGCTGGATATAGGGTCTGAGAAGATCTCACAGAAAGAGATGGAAGGAATCCCCCATCACTTGATCGATTTCCTTGATCCCAAAGTAAGCTATAGCGCGGGTGACTTTGTGCAAGATGCACGACGATTGATTGAAGCAATCGCAGCACGGGGCAAACTCCCTATCCTTGCAGGGGGCACCCACTTCTATTTCGATGCCCTCATTAATGGCCTTGCTGAATCCACCCCCCATGATCCTGAGTTTCGTACAGTCCTTGAGGCACGAAGTACCGAAGCGTTGTACGAGGAGATACTACAGCGTGACCCACGACGTGCGAAAGAACTTGATCCGAAGAATAAGCGGAGGTTGGTGCGTGCACTTGAACTTATCGATCGTTATGGCACGGTCCCTCCCCGAATCAAAAAGGATACCTATGACGTTGAATGGGAGTTCTTACACCCAGAGCGTGAGGAGATGCGCCGCCGTATTGAAGAGCGAGAAGCCTTGAAATTCCCTAGAGGATTGATAGACGAGGTACGTCGTGTACGAGAGTATGTGGGTGACACGAGACTAAACGAGTTGGGGCTTGAGTATAGGATTGTGGGAGAGTATCTACGAGGAGAACGCACCGAAGAATCCCTTATGCCTGCACTTAAATCAAAACTGTTCCAATACGCAAGACACCAGATTGCGTGGTTGCGTAAACTTCGTGCCTAGAATTCTATGTGAAAAGCAGGATCTGCAGGGGGGAAAATGTAATGAGAGACTGCATTTGAATTACGAATCGCAGCACGGAAAGCATCCTCTTTATTGTCTGGTATTGAGCTTGGAGCGACATCAATCACATCCCGAGTGCTGCAGTGACGACTTACATTAAGACATCCTATTTGGTCAATCTTCTGTTGCATCGCAGATCGTATCTGAGTGGCACTTGCGCCAGCTTGGTTTTGAGCAATATATACGTCAATCACTTGGTCTCCTGCGGAACCATATAGGGCTTTCTGCGAAGCAGCTCCGTGCGCCACAATGTTGTCATACATAATTCTCGCCTGATCTGCAGAGGTACGTTTACCACTGGTAATAAGTGCACTTGAAATGCCTGCAGAGGAAAGTATCGTTTTCAGTGCCGCAATGGCATTTTGGGAGACTACCGCGTTTGGTCCTAACTCAACGGTTACCGAGCCTGCGTTCCCTGAATACAACTGGCAATCTGCGACAGGAATCGACTGACGTGTGGTGTTGTCATCAAATCGTACGGACAAAGAGCTAATGCTTGAGTTGGTTCTTTGTACTGCGGTGACGGTGCCAGGCTGCGCGGTTCCTTGCCCACTTTCACGACACGCAACGCGAGAACCAACAGCAAATTGATCTTCTCCTTGGTTTCCCCCAGGTTGCGTCACGACCTCTCCACCATCTCCTGCACCTATAGCTGCTGGTGGAGTCTGCTCGACAATACAAGTACGCGCTGAGTTTTCAGCAAGTATCGTGTTCCAAGGACCAAACTCCCCTGTTTCGTTATACAAAGCACGCATCACGAAGTCGACCAAAAGCCAAGCAGAAAGCGCGATAAAGAGCCCTATAACCACATTCAACAGCATCGTCTTAGCCTTCCCTCTGTTTGAAGGATTGGTGGGGTTTGCCATCAACATGACGCCTGCGTATGCAGCAATGAGAACAAAGAATATTGTCGTGAGCGATACTCCTAGGTTTATGACGTTTTGAAAAGTCTGGAGTACACATCCCCAGTCTGGTGCAGATTCGGGGCACTCACACGCAGGAGTAATGATGGGACCAAAGAAGTTAGCGGTAGCAGCTTCTACTCCTACGGGAGTAAGGGCAAAAACACCTGCCACAAGAAGGGGTACAAGGAGTGGTCCTAGGCGCATGTCTACAGTATATAGGGCAAGGCTCGTATAGAAGCGACTTTCCCCACATCCTGATTTCTGTTATCGTTCCCGTACGGGAGACACTTCCGACGAGGGCCCATCGTATAATGGCAGTACAACGGTTTCCAAAACCGTTAGCGTAGGTCCGATTCCTACTGGGCCCGCTCTTGTGTTTTTAATAATTTCGTAGTATAAAGATTTCAGCCGCAACGTTCCGCGGTGGGTACCCATTTTTTGGAGGGTGCTTTGAACAAACCAAGACTGAAACTGCTCGCAGTGTTCGCGCTCGGAGTTGCTTGCACCCTCGGTGCGATCAATTCCCTTCCGAACGCTGACGCTTCGCAACAGGGGCCGCGTCTCGTCGAACAACGTTACGGTGTCCAACGGCTTGAATGTCCTTCGGGACAATGGCCAGTGGAAATGCCGTCGCAGCTTGACTATGACGACCTCGTTGTTGAGCCGTCATTCCAATGTCGGCAAACCTTCGTCGATCATATCGGCAGCCTGAACTTCGGCGACGCGCGGTGCCCTGAAGGCTACGCGCACCTTCCGTACGACGGCAGCGGCGGGGGCTACGGTTCCTACCAGTGCGCCCTGACCGAATACATCAGCGCACGACAACGGCAATACTACCGAAGCCAAGCGCTTGCTCAGCAGGCGATCTACGAACAGTATCACGACTAGGTTTCCCCGATATGCCTTAAATGGGAACGCGCCTCGCAAGGGGCGCGTTAACTTTTACTCAACTCCGTTCGAATAGCGTCCCAGTGGGTCCGTCGCACCCAAAAGAAACCCGCCCTTTCGGGCGGTATCTCTTACTTCTTCGCTTCCTTAAACACTTCACGCTTACGAGTCCTTGGATCGTATTTCTTATACTCAAGCTTGCGCTCTACCTGCTTCTTATTCTTACGCGTGAAATAGACCGTGTCGGACTTGGTCGATTTCAGCTTGATGAGGTGGTCCTGTGACATATAGCAGCTACCCTACCAGACTCTTACCGTTTCGGCAATTACGCAGCCGCCTTCGCCTTCTTGACCCGAGAGACGTTCTTCTTTACCTCAAAGTGAGGCTCCCCAGCTTTCATGGTCACATTCACGACCCCGCCTTCCATAACCCCTTGGCCGACCATAAGGGTTGCGATAGGGGTAAGGATCTTGTCTTGGATGGCACGCTTTAGGGGACGTGCGCCGTACTGCGGGTTATGCCCTACTTCCGCAAGCCAGAGCTTCACCTCAGGAGAAAGCGTGAGTGCTATACGCTTTTCCGCAAGACGCTTCACTACGTCTTCCACCTGATTGTCGACGATGCGTGCAAGCGTCTCTTTCTGCAAGACTTCAAACATGATGATGTCATCAAGACGGTTCAAGAACTCAGGACGGAAGTGATCTTTGAGCGCCCCCATCACTTTCTCTTTAATTTGCTCATACTGAGCACCCTCATCTCCGTGAGCGTTTCCAAAGCCAATTGAAGCCATGCGATCCATGAACTCAGCACCAATGTTTGAGGTCAACACAATGATGGTGTTCTTGAAATTAACCTTACGACCCTTGCCATCGGTTAGGTGTCCGGAATCAAGTACCTGAAGCAAGATGTTAAACACTTCTGGGTGTGCCTTTTCTACCTCATCAAACAACACGACCGCATACGGACGATGACGAATACGCTCAGTCAAGCTTCCCGCTTCTTCGTACCCTACATACCCTGGAGGTGCTCCAATCAACTTTGCGGTTGAGTGGCGCTCCATGAATTCAGACATATCAACCCGTACCAAGGCTTCAGGGTCATTGAACATAAACTCGGCGAGGCGACGTGAGAGCTCGGTTTTACCCACTCCAGTAGGACCAAGGAACAAGAATGAACCAATAGGTCTATTTGGGTCTGAGATACCCACTCGAGAGCGCTTGACGGCGTCTGAGATAGCCTTAACCGCCTTGTCCTGCCCAATGACCGCACCTTGGAGTGCCTCTTCCATACGGGCAAGTTTTGCCGCTTCCTCCTCAATCATCTTTGCAACCGGAATACCCGTCCATCGAGACACGACGCCTGCAATCTCTGCTTCAGTCACCTCCTCATGCAACACCCGACGTGACTTTTGCAGCGTCTTCATACGCTTCATTTTTATCTCAAGCTCCTTTTGCAGCATCGGTACTTTGCCGTAGCGGATCTCTGCAGCAGTACCTAAGTCTGCAATGGCTTCTGCGTTCTCCGCCTGCACACGCAACTTATCGAGTTCATTTTTAAGCATGCGGATAGACTCAAGTACTTCTTTCTCGTTCTTCCATTTCAATTCAAGCTCTGAAGTCTCTTCTTTCAAATCGGCCGTTTCTTTATCAATCGTCTTCAAACGTTCCTTAATCTCTTTGGCACGAGCACTTGATGCTGAGTCTAGGTTTGCTTCATCTTTCTCAAGTGCTTGTCGTTCAATGGTGAGTCTTCGAATCTTGCGATCCGTTTCTTCAAGCTTAGGCGGCTTATTCTCAAGCGCAATACGAAGCCCTGACGCTGCTTCATCAATCAAATCAATTGCTTTGTCTGGAAGGAATCGATCGGAAATGTAGCGACTTCCAAGCTCTACCGCAGAGACAATCGCACCGTCTGTGATACGCACCCCATGATACAACTCATACTTATCCCGAAGCCCGCGCAAGATCGCAATCGCGTCTTCAACGGTAGGTTCTTGGACGTACACCGGCTGGAAGCGGCGCGTGAGTGCCCCGTCTTTCTCGATGTGCTGCTGGTATTCCTTTAAGGTTGTGGCACCAATGATGCGTATCTCTCCACGAGAGAGTGCGGGCTTCAACATGTTCGATGCGTCCATCGCTCCTTCTGCGGCACCTGCTCCCACAAGGGTATGGAGTTCATCAATGAAGAGCAACACCTTACCTTCTGCACGTTCCACTTCCTTCATCACACTTTTCATGCGCTCTTCAAATTCCCCTCGATATTTCGTACCTGCAATCATAAGACCAAGATCAAGAGAAAGAAGTTCTTTATTCTTCAGTGACTCAGGCACTTCCCCTTGCGCGATACGAGACGCTAGTCCTTCGGCAAGCGCCGTCTTCCCGACCCCAGGCTCTCCTATTAACACCGGATTGTTTTTAGTACGTCTTGAAAGTATTTGAATCACTCTATGAATCTCAGTATCACGACCAATGACAGGATCGAGCGCGTTCTCTGAGGCAAGTTTGGTTAAGTTTCTGGTGTACTTTGCAAGTGCGCGAAACTTCTTCGGTTCAACGATGTGACCGTCTTTGGAGTTCTTCAGCTCCTTCAATACTTGCATCACGGTATCCGGCTCTATCTTAAAGCGCGCGAGTATGTCGCCTGCAGGCCCTGGATACTCAAGCACCGCAACAAACAAGTGCTCGGTACCTACAAACGCTTCATTCATCTTTGCTGCAACTTTCCCCGCAGCTTCAAGTGCCTGTGCAAGGTCAGGAGTGAGATAGAGCTGGTAGGAAGGGGCAAGAGTTGCCGAGGTTTCAGGAGCTTCAAGGGTTTCAAGGAGAGTGTCGGCAAGCAACAGGCTATCAACATCCATATGATCGAGCACTGAAAACACCAGTGATTCTTCTTGGTGCACGAGAGCGGCAAGAAGGTGGAGCGGAGATACGTGGTTTTGTCCACGCTCAATCGCAAGCTCGTGCGCTTTGCGTATCGCTTCCTTGGCTTTAGTGGTGAAGTGTTTAAAAGGAGGCATAGGTTATGGAAGTGCTAGCAGAAGTGCTTCGATGCGTGGTGCGGATACAAAAGAGGTTCCGCTTAGCGAGAGGCCTATAACCTCTCCTGAAAGCCCTACCGCGGCAGACCCTACCAGAAGATTCGGAAGATTGACCAAGAGGGTTCCCTCTTCAACCTTTGAGACGATCCCCGTAACCGCACTCCCATCCCCTGCAATCCCTATCGCGGTTTGACCTGCCTTTATCGACTCACTTCCTGCAAAGCGTGCAGCAGGTACTGACGGGAAGGTGCTGGTTTCAGACGGGCGATACGCTTTCAAAGAACCCTCTTCAACGACACGATCCGCTTCTGCTGATACTCCATTAGAAAATACGATGGTGACATGTCCTGGGAGATCGTTTGAAGCGGTAACCACTGCTCCTCGAGAAGACACGTACAATCCCGCAGCAACCGGTGCCTCAACTCCTGCGCGATAGATCAACACACGACGCGATGCGTTCCCTGCAATCGCAGCGGTAAGCAGTTCTTCGGTAGTAGGGCCTCCATCACTTTCAAGCGCTACCGGCACTTGGGTAGTCACTGTTTCAATGGTGTGGTCGACAATACGATTTACGGTTTGCGTAACGGTAGTAGGAGCTTCATCCAACAAAGACACGGTTAACACCCCTGTCGCAATAGCAACGACAAAGTTCACTAAAATCGTGAGAAGGAGGAGCTGGCTTTTCGAAAGGTCCTCAATATCCATACACGCCTATTCTACCTTATTCGAATCCAGAAATCGAACGGCACGAATGATCGCCGCTCCTAGTCGCTCGAGGTCGCCTGCAGAGGTCTTCGGACCCCATGAAATACGAAGCGTAGACTTCGCAAGCGACTGATCCCCTGTCTCAACCAGTGCCATGCGAGACCCTTCACTGGAATCACTTTCGCACGCACTTTTGGTGCCTACTGAAAATCCTTTTCGATCCAAAAGTGCTTGGAGATAATCGCTGTCGCGCCCGATAAGCGAGAGGGTGAGTATGTGGGGCGCATGACTACCGCCTCCAAGAACACGAAGGTTCGATATCTCTTTTTGCAGCTTCGTAAGTAGGACGGTGCGCATACGGCTTGCACGAATAGCAAACGCTTCGTGGGTGTTTCGTGCGTGCGTAAGTGCAGTTGCAAACGAAGCAGCAAGCGCAGGACTCTCCGTACCTCCTCGAAGCCCTCCTTCCTGCCCTCCTCCTTCCATTATCGAAGTAAGTGCTACTCCTGAAGACGTGATCAGGCATCCAATACCGCGCACTCCCCCTACTTTCTGCGCATCAAGTGTGATCAGGTCTGCTCCAAGACGGGTACGCTCAAAGGATTCCACCATAGGGAGTTGGCTTGCGTCCACGTGTACCAAAGTGGCAAGTCCTAAGCTATCAATCAGGGTGCGCACTCCGCGCACATCATGACGCATGCCGGTTTCAGGAGAGATGGCTTCAAGAGAGATGAGAGCGGTTTGGGGTGTGAGCATTGTTTGCAGTGCCTTTATATCCACCTGTCCTTCTTTGGTAGGTACGGTCCTCGTCTTCACTCCTTGTTGTGAGAGCTTTTCCATAACACGCACCACAGAAGCATGCGCCCCTTCGTGGTAGAGAAGCTCCACTAAGTCTGGAGTACGACCCTTTTTGAAAAGTGCGCGAACATGCCCCTCTACGGCAAGTGCGTTCGCTTCCGTTGCCCCTGAGGTAAAGATCACGTGTTCTTTTTTCACTCCTGCCATTCGTGCAATAGTAGTGCGCGCTTCCTGAAGAATCTTCTGTGCGCGTCTTCCCTCCTCATGAAAAGAGGACGGATTAGCATACGCCCGCAAGGCGCGCGTGAATGCACGCACTGCTTGAGGGAGTGTTGGAGCGGCAGCGGCATAGTCGAGATACACGCGGTTCATACTGGCAAGCATACCTAGTTATTTGATTTACGTGAAGTATCGTGGTGTACTCGTAGGTATATGGCTCTTACTCCCCGCCACCCCATCGTTGCCGTCATGGGCCACATCGATCACGGCAAGTCGTCCTTGCTCGACTACATCCGTAAAGCAAACACCACCGCAGGAGAAGCGGGGGGTATCACGCAGCACGTCTCTGCGTATGTCGCAGAACATGAGCACGAGGGAACGATGCGTAAAGTTACCTTCCTTGATACTCCAGGCCATGAAGCCTTTAAAGCACTTCGCGCACGCGGTGCCGCTGCAGCGGATGTTGCCATACTCGTTATTGCAGCAGACGAAGGGGTGAAGCCTCAAACTAAAGAGGCTTTTGGTGAAATCACAGAAACAGGAATTCCATTTGTGGTTGCGTTTACGAAGATAGACAAAAACGGTGCTGATGTGGAAAAGGCAAAGATTGCCGCACTTGAAGCAGGTATCTATCTTGAAGGTCTTGGCGGTTCCATTCCTTTTGCAGGAGTGTCTTCCAAAACAGGAGAAGGAGTGGATGCGCTTTTAGATCTCGTGCTTCTCACTTCAGATCTTGCTGAACTTACCGCAGACCCCTCAGTTCCTGCAACGGGCTTTGTGCTTGAATCTTCTCAAGACCCGCGCCAAGGGGTGAGTGCAACATTGATCATTAAAAACGGTACCCTCGCAACTGGCATGGCTGCGGTTGCAGGAAGCGCTCTTGCTCCCGTGCGCTTTCTTGAAGACTTCAAGGGAAGCCGCCTCAAAGAAGCAGGTCCTTCAGAACCGGTCGCGGTCTCAGGATGGAACATGTTACCTGCTGCAGGCGATATCTTCACGTCGTATACGAGTAAGAAAGAAGCCGAGAAGGCAGTTGCAACCCCTGTGGCACGAGTCGTTGCGGGCGCAAACGTCGATGGGAAAGCAACGCTTCCGGTGTACATAAAAGCAGATGTGTCAGGGTCAATTGAAGCGATCACTACGCTTCTTGAAAAGCTCTCCCATGAGCGTATTTCGGTACGGATAATTGGTACAGGTATTGGAGCGGTATCAGAAGGAGACGTTAAGGCAGCGGCTGCCGCAGGCGGCGTGATTGTTGGCTTTCATGTAAGTGTTGAGACCCTTGCACGAGATCTTGCAGAGCGTATGCAGGTCCCTATCGAAACCTACGACATCATTTATGAGCTCGAGAAACGCATCAACGACCTCCTTACCGAGCGTGCGCCCCGCATGAAAGCAGAAGTAACTGCAGGCGAAGCAAAGGTATTGAAAGTATTTTCAATGAACGGAGCAAAACAAGTGCTTGGTGCTCGCCACGTATCAGGACAGTTAACCGTGGGGGATCAGGTGAAGATTGTGCGCAGAGACATTGAGCTTGGACGAGGACGCCTCTTGAACCTGCAGGTCGCAAAGGCAGATGTGAAAGAAATTCACGTTGAGGGAGAGTTCGGGCTCCAGGTTGAATCAAAGACTGAAATTGCAGGAGGTGATATGTTAGTTGCGTTTACCATCACCGAATCATAGTCGTATGTCGCTTCACGACGACAAGCTCGCTTCCCTTTTGGTGCAGATGGCAGCGCAATACATTGCACGAGAAGCAGGCAGAGAAACCCTCATCACCCCTACCCGTGCTGAGATTGGTAAGGATCGTAATGCAACCGTATTTATTAGCGTATTCCCAGAAACGCATGCCTCTCACGCGGTTGAGTTTCTCTCACGTCACGCTGATGAGTTTCGTACCTTTATGAAAAAAGAAGGTCGCTTCTCTCACCTTCCTCGGGTGAAGTTTGCGCTCGATGCGGGTGAAGCACACCGTCGCAGACTGGATGAGCTTTCGCGTGATGCGGAATTAGGCTAGTATCAAAGCTACTGGCCCGATGGCGAAGGGGAAACGCTGGGGACTGCAAATCCTCGATGCGCGGGTTCGATTCCCGCTCGGGCCTCAAAAGATGTGTAGATGGTGTGGAAAACTTAAATTCCATTCCATTACAATAATTGAATGGCTAGAGGAAGAAAATGGAGTGATGAAGATTTCATTGTTGCAGTTAGTACTTCAACAAGCATCCGGCAGACCATATCAAAACTTGGTCTGATTCCTGCAGGCGGTAACTATCAACAGACTTGGAAATATATACACCGCCTAAAGTGTGACACTAGGCATTTTACAGGCCAAGGATGGAGTAAGGGAAAACAAGTGCCACGTACCCCCGTATATACACTAGAAGAGATTTTAGTTGAAAATAGTTATTTCAGTTTACATGCTCTTAAAAAACGCCTCTTTAAGGCCCGCCTGAAAGAGGCTCGATGCGAGGAGTGTGGATGGTCAAAAATGAGCGAAGATGGACGTATTCCTATTGAATTGGATCACATTAATGGGGATAGAAACGATAACAGGTTAGAAAATCTTAGAATCCTCTGTCCCAACTGCCATAGCCTAAAACCAACTCATCGTGGTAGAAATATACTCTACCGCCGAGGTGGTGGAACTGGTCAGACACGAGGGACTTAAACTCCCTTGAACAGAAATGTTCGTGTGGGTTCGACTCCCACTCTCGGCACCATTGTTCGTTTGAATAAAGTGCGACCTTCTTATACTATGCCTTAAGCATGCGCCCGTAGCTCAGTTGGTAGAGCAACTCCCTCTTAAGGAGATGGTCCCTGGTTCGAATCCAGGCGGGCGCACAAAAGAGTTTTAGTGTACTCTTGAGAAATTGCCGAGGTGGCGAAATTGGTAGACGCACCTGCCTTAGGAGCAGGCCCCGCAAGGGATGGAGGTTCGAGTCCTCTCCTCGGCACACTGTTACGGAAGAATCGAGTTGGTTGTCGCGTCCAAGAGACTCACAATCCCGTTTGCTCCAAACACTATTGCAAGCCCAATGATGCCCCACACCATGTGTTGGCGTCCCTTTTCTTTACCATCACCTCCGGTAGCTCCGGCACGAAGGTATTCAACCACTCCCCATAGAAATAAAAGAAATGCAGCAAGTGCAACCAACGTTACAATAGGTTCAAGAATCGCCATCGCGATACGATCTCCAAATTCATACAGTGCTTCCATATGCGTTTAGTATACCTCCCCTACGCGCCCCCAATGAGCCACAAAAGTGTATACACAAGAATGGCAGCACCAAGCGTGAGTAACCCATAGAGCATTACCGTCTTCCCGCGCTCTGCAAGCTCCTCATCATGCCCTCCTGCAAACGTAGACAAACAGAGTCCCCACAAAAAACAGGCAACGGCTAGGGTAAACAAAAACGGCACCAGAAGCTGGAAGAAAAAGTAAGAGACGATCGTACCTATCGACATATCCTGATTCTACCATCCCCTATACACAAAAGCGCCGACAGAAGCCGGCGCTTTTAGTTTGTAGCACTACTAACGAGGACCAGGAGCTGGAGGAAGTGGAGGAACGTTTGAGTTTAGGTTAAACGTACCCACGAGGATGTTCACAAGACCCCACACCGACACCATCACGAAGAAGCCGATGATACCGTAAAGCATAAGCTTTACTGCTTCACCTCGCTTTTCATCGCTATCCCCGCCTTGGATGAAGTATTTGAATACGCCCCAAATGAACACAAGGAAGGCGATTGCGAACACCAAAGGCACCAAGACGCCGTTGATGATGTTAGTAATAGTTGCCGCAAGACTAAACACGCTCGTCTGTGCAAGCACCAGTGCTGGCAGTGCCCAGAGTGAGGCGGCGGCTATCGGAATGATTTTTTTCATGTGGTGTGATTATGGGCCCGTGATTGCTATACGCTATAGCATAGTCCCCTACAATAATGCGTCAATACGCCTTAGGTCAGCGTGTGGAAAACGCCTTTCTTTAAAAGATCCCTTCGAGCACATCATAAATCTCATCCTGAAGAGCGTCTTGTAGAGGATTTTGGTTAGGAGCACCAAATCCTGGAAGCGGTGGACGACTATCCCCCGCAAACCCAAAGGTGTTAGTGAGCATGCCCACTAATCCCCATACGGAGAGCATCAGGAAGAACCCCACGATGCCATAGATTGCAAACTTCTTTGCTTCCTTACGCTTTTCATCATTGTCAGCATTAAGAATGAATCCTTGCACGATGCCCCATATAAAGGCGAGAAACGCGAGTGCGAAGATAAGCGGAACAATGACCGAGTTGATGATGCGGAGGATGAAGGCAAAGAAATCGAGAATGGGCATAGCAAATTAAAAGAATGAATAAAGCAGCAGTCGTACAAGACCCCACACCGAGAAGATAACGGCAAGTGCGATGATGCCCCCTACCGCAAAAGAACGTCCCTCTTTACGCTTCTCATCACTATCACTAAAAAAGAACTTGGAGATGCCGTAGAGAAAGAACACAAAGGCAAGTGAGTAGAGAAGCGGGACAATAACCGCATCAACTATCGGAACGATGGTGCGGTAGACAAGGTCAGCAAAGGTCATATGGATTCAACAGTCGCTTGGAGAACCAAGGCAAGCCCTTCAGCACCAAGTAAGAGTAGTCCTCCGATAACCGTCCACAGAAGTGCTTCTCGTGCTTTCTTAATTTCTTCGGGATTCCCTTGTGCCTTTACAAACAAAAAGCCGGTATATACGAGCATGAGTACGAGGAAGATGGATCCTAGATATACGACCGCCTCAAGAATAAGGAGGATGAGGTCTGTAATGGAGCCTACCTGTAGTGGGTTAACGAGCATACCTATCGAAGTGCGGCATCAAGGGCGCGGCCAGCAGCCTCAAGAGCTTCTGCTGCATCTTCTCGTCCGGTGGTCATGCTCATAATCATAGCTGAGAAGATGGCGTCGGTAGCTGCAGGGGACGGGGATAACCATCCTTTGGCCACTAACGCTTCAGGATAGTACAAGGCTGCATAGCGGTCAGACGCAGGAGCTTGAAGCAAAGCGCGGCGGGCAGGAGCCGCCCCCATAGTGCGTGCAATCGCTAAAGCTGGCTTATCAACCGAGAGTGCCTGCGCCACCTTATACGCACCCGCTACATTCGTCGTCGCTTTTGCAAGCGCAAGCACATACGCTTTGCCGTAGGTCATGCGAGAAGTGGCGGTTCCTGACTGAGGCACCAGTGCCATATCAAAGTCGAGGTTTGGTGCTGCGGCTTGGAGAGTGGTAAGTTCTGAAGCAAACCCTGGATAGAGTGCGAGATCTCCTGCCAGAAACGCTTGGCGAGAAGCGGGCTCTGCCTGATTCCATGAGTAGACCGTCTTAGAAGTATCACTAAACTGTGCGTAGTAGGTAAGTGCTGATTCTGCGGGACTGCGACCAAAAGAAGTGTCCCCTTGAAGGGATGACTGTACCCCGCGCTCAGTTTCGGTCGTGATTGAAGTACCGGACTGCAGGAAAAGAAGAGAGAGAGCGGCACGAGCGTTCGTTACGTTTGTGTAGCTTCCAAACGGAATGAGACTTCGACCTAATACTCCTGCGTCATTTCGTTCAACGATCGCGCTTGCAAGCCCTGCAACTCCTTCCCACGTACGTGGTGCGCTTGCAACTCCTTCAGAAGAAAGAATAGTGCGGTTGTAGTAGAGCACCAAGGGATCAAGCACAAGTGGAATACCGTAGGCTCCTTCGGGAGAGAGGAAGAGTTCAAACTCTGGTACAAACGAATCTACAAACGTGCGCTCGGGAAGAGTTTGAAATGGAATAATCCCAAGCTTCCCTTTTTCAGACACCAACTCTTCTTGAGAAAGGATCACCAAGTCTGGTCCTCTTCCTTCTGCGATAGCATCAGCGAGATCGCGACTAAAGGTTGCCCCACGCAGTTCGGTATACGTTACTTCGCTGTATTCGTTCCCCGCTGCGGTGAGTTCTGCAATACCTGCGTCTACCACCCCTTTAGGCAAGGTGCCCCAGATACTGACTTTCCCCGCGCGTGCATTCTCCCCTCCGTCCCCACTGAAGTTTGCAAACAGGAAAAGACTCACGAGCGCAAGGAGTCCGAAGACGACTAAGAGGATGGTTTGGAAGGTGTTGCCTTTCATGGAGAGGTGAAGAGTATTGAATAATGATGCGGGCCTCCGCGGAAGCTTTTTACTTTATGAAATCCTGCTCCTATAAACAGCTCCTCGGCTTCGTGTTCTGAAATCACTTGTTTTTTGGTAGGTCCCATACCACTATACGACCCTGCCCAATCAACAAGGAGAAGTTTTCCTCCTGACTTTAGTACTCGCTTAATCTCTGCAGCAAGTTCCTTCCGCTTCTCTATCTGAAACAGCGTATTGGAGAGAATGACTGCATCAAGGGAGTTTTCTTTGAGTAAGGTGCCTCCGGCACGCTCAAGGTCTCCCCAGACGGTTTCCACATTTCTCAGCTTTTGATGGGTAGCATCGTTTTTGAGTCTCGTGAGCACATCCTCCTGTACATCTACCGCATACACGCGCCCCGACTCCCCCACCACATGCGCTGCAGCAAGTGCGTAGTGGCCCATACCTGAACCAAAGTCTCCCACTTTCATGCCTTCCGCAAGACCCATCTGGAGTACGTTTGCGTGGGGATTAGAAAAAGCTTGGTCGCCTTTTGTCATTAGTATAAAAATACCATGCGTGGGGGTGGATTTTCGGTGTTGTCGACATCACTTCTTAGAGCGATGATATAGCAAGATATCATTCCAGAATGTGTACCGACCATGTCTGGTGAAGAGAACCAAGTTTGTTAAAACTATCACTAAAATTAGTGTGACACCCCAAAATTGAGGGAAAAACCACAGCGCAGCCAATACCCAACCGAGAGAAAGTTCACGGAACATGTAGTTCTCTTCCCGAGATTCAAGTTTTCGCGATAAGGCTTGGTTGTTGTGGATAGTGTTTGTTAGTTCCGCTAACGACATGCGCTCTGGGTTCGATACTTTCAACGTCTCATTAGTTATAGAATCACTCATTCCTTTAAACAGTTTCGAGATGAAGGACATGTCACATCTCCTGATAAAAACAAACTCGACCGCCACAATATAGAGGCGAGAAACTATTCTGATTAAGCGACCTATCAAATAAGCTACAAAAACAAAAGCCGCTCCCTGCATTACCAAGCCAGCATTGTTTAGGTTTGGTAATAGTTCTTGAAGATTTGGCCTGTATACGTAGTCAAGTAATAAAATATATGTGCCACCTACAGAAAAAAGAATCGCGTGTCTAAAGCTTGCAGTTACCGAAGAGAGTATTTTAATAATTCCCTCGGTGAGCTCCATAATATTTTTTAAAATTAAAGCGCGACCATCGATGCAATAGAGTCCCCTTCTCGCATCTTCATAATACGCACCCCTTGGGTAGCACGAGAGAGGGACGGAATCTCTCCGGTTGAAGTACGAATAACTTGTCCTTTCTTTGAAATAACAACAATCTCCTCTTCTTTTGTCTCAGCTCCCACCAGCACCTTTGCTCCTATGATTTCTCCCGTCTTTGCAGTCACCTCTGCGGTCTTTATTCCTGATCCTCCTCGTCCTTGTACCTTATATTCTGAAAGCTCCGTCTTCTTGCCGTAGCCCTTACTCATCACTACCAAGAGTGCTCCTGCTTTTGCAGCTGCAGGCACCACTTCAGCAGAGACCACATTGTCCCCTTTCTTCACCGTCATACCGCGCACCCCTGCTGCCGTGCGTCCCATGGCACGCACATCCCCTTCATCAAAACGAATGGACTGGCCTTTTGCAGTGACGATAGATACGGAGTCTCCTTCGTGTGCCAAGTGTGCTGAGACGAGTTTGTCTTTGCCTTTCAGGCTGATCGCGATGATTCCTGAACGACGTACATCAGAGAAACTCTTGGCTTCTACCTTCTTCACCACCCCTTCTTCAGTCACAAAGAAAACACTCGTTGCGGCAAGCTCTGCACCTTTAGGTACTGCAAGTACGCTCGTCACCTTCTCATCGGCTGCAAACGGCAAGAAGTTCATAATGGACTTCCCTTTGGTTGCCCGCTTCCCTTCGGGTATCTCGTACATCTTTGTCTGGTATGCCTTGCCTAGAGTCGTAAAGAAGAGGAGATCAGCGTGGGAGTTTGCGGCAAGGAAGTGGGTCACGACATCCTCTTCTTTGGTAGACATATCAATGACGCCTACGCCGCCGCGCTTTTGCGCTTTGTATTCAGAAGGATTAGTGCGCTTCACATACCCTCCTGCGGTAATCACGAGGACACTCTCTTCGTCCGGCACCAAGTCTTCAAGCGAGATGTTCTTCACTCCTCCTTTTACAATCTTCGTGCGACGATCATCGCCATACTTCTGCGCAAGCTCCTGTAGCTCGCTTTTGACTACGGCAAGAATGTTCTTTGCAGAAGAAAGGATCTTTTTGAGTTTGGTAATGAGTTCTTGGATTTGGGCCAACTCATCATCAATCTTCTTACGCTCAAGACCGGAAAGAGTTGAAAGTCGCATAGCAAGAATGGCTGCCGTTTGCATCGGGGTGAACTTAAACTTCTTCTGAAGCTCTAGGTCAGCGGTAGGTACATCCTTTGCTTTCTTGATAACCGCAATCACTTCATCAATGTGATCAAGTGCTTTGGAAAGGCCAAGAAGGATGTGTTCTCGTTCTTCTGCTTTACGAAGATCGTACTCCGTACGAAGTTTTACTATCTCCTGTCGGTGCGTAATAAAGTGTTCCAAAATACCCTTCAAGGAAAGGGTCTGGGGTACTCCATCCACAAGCGCAAGCATGTTGTAGTGGAAGGTAGTTTCAAGCTCCGTGTGCTTAAACAAGGAGTTCAACACAGCTTGCGGGTGTGCAGTGCCCTTTAGTTCAACAACGACCCGAATGTCTTCCGCAGACTCATCGCGAAGATCTTTTACCCCTTCAAGCTTCTTGTCGCGCACTAAGTCCGCAATCTTCTCGATAAGTACGGACTTGTTAGTACGAAATGGTATAGAGGTGATGATGATAGACGATCCCTTCTTATCTTCTACTATCTCAGCCACCCCACGACATACCACCCCTCCTTTGCCGGAAGCGTACGCGTGCTTAATATCGGTCTGATTGAAGGCAATCCCGCCAAGAGGAAAGTCAGGGCCTTTTACAAACTCAAGCAAGTCTTCGGTGGTTGCATCCTCGTTATCAATCAAATGAATGGTGGCGTCTGCAACCTCTCGCAGGTTATGCGGCGGGATGTTGGTAGCCATACCAACCGCAATACCCAAGGTACCGTTTAGAAGAAGGTTAGGAACGCCTGCCGGTAGCACGGAAGGTTCTTGTTTGGAACCATCAAAGTTTGGATTCCACTTCACCGTTTCTTTCTCAAGGTCCCGCAGCATCTCGTCAGCTACGCGTGACATTCTCGCTTCGGTATAGCGGTATGCAGCAGGAGGGTCGCCGTCTATCGAGCCGAAGTTGCCCTGTCCTTGCACAAGGGGGTAGCGGGTAGAAAACTCTTGTGCAAGACGCACCATGGCGTCATATACGGACGCGTCTCCATGGGGGTGATAGGAACCGAGCACCTCTCCCACCACCGTTGCGCTCTTACGAAACTTTGCGGTAGGGGTAAGTCCCGTCTGGCGCATCGCGTAGAGGATGCGACGGTGCACTGGCTTCAAGCCGTCTCGCACATCAGGCAAAGCACGATCGGTAATCACCGACATGGCGTAGTCAATAAACGAGGTACGCATCTCGTCGGTAATTGACTGACTTATGACATTCAAAGCGCTTTGGGGCTCAGTGATTGATTCTTCTTTCTTTGCCATGAAAAACTATGTGATCTTAAAACGGTATGACGGTTGCCTCTCCCGTATCCTGCTGATCCAGCGTGGTTGAGGCACGGGTATCAACGGCGGTAAGGGTATCTTCTCCTCTAAATACTGAAGAGAATGCTGCTGCTGCCCCCGCAAGACCTGCGCCTGCATTTGATGCAGCTACTACCGGTTCATTCTTTTCGGGGGCGTTGAACGCAAGTGTGCCAGAAGACACGAGCATGGTTGCCCACCCCAAAAACACGAGTCCTGCGACTCCTAGAGAAGCTCCAAACGCAAAGCGTTTACGCTCGCCCGCAGACTTTCCTTTCATGTGTTCAATGTAGTTTCGTATGCTCATGGTGTTATCACAATTATATCACCATCCTTGTCAAGCACGTCCTTCTTTTTAATGGTGAGCTTGTCCGTCTTATCCGTACTCCCTCCTTCTTCTTTAAGGTACGCATCAAGGGCTTTTGCTTCTCCCATTCCTGACCAGTGCATAGGGACGATGAGTTTAGGTTCGAGCATGGTGGAGAGTTTTGCTGCGTCTCCCGCATCAAGCACTCCTTCTCCTCCCACCGGTACAAACAGAACATCGATCTCATCAATACCTTCTTTTGCTTCAGAAGGAAGCTGGGGTGTTGAAAGTGCACCAAGATGTACCAAGGTCATACCTTCAAGTTTTACCGAGTAGATCGTATTCATTGCTTCCTCTGCTCCTTTTGGAAGACCGTATGCGCTTTTGGTAAGGAAGCCTTGAATCGTTACTCCTTTATATTCATATTCCCCAGGACCCGTAACTTTAAAAGGGACCTTATCTCCATAGGTTACCTCTTCTACTCCATTCATATCAGGATGGTTTCTTGAGACGAGTGCGATATCAGCACCAAAGCGCACGGACGGTAAGGTACCCCCTTTAGAGATAGGGTCAAAAACAAGCGTCAGGTCGCCAAAGGTTACCTTGAAGCACTGTCCGCCGTGGTGGGTGATGACCATTTCCTTCTGATTTTACCAAAAAAGAGCTCATTATGCTATCCACCGCGAAGCATTGCAGGAAGGGTCGCTCCCCACGACAATAGAGGAAGCGGACTCGGCACGTACAGTCGACCGAGCCACCGCGAGGAACTTGTGTGGCAACTTGTTCCGCCCTAATGTCTGAAACTGGTCTTGGAGTTGGCCATGAAGAATAAGGGAATACGTTTTCGAAACCCGCCCGCCCAATTCTGGCGACTCGCCCTCCCTCATATAGGAAGGCGATCACGATAGGAAGGGGGTGAATGGTCTCATTGCAAAATGAGCCACCCGAGCGGCCGTCACTAGTCTTTCTTTTGCACTGGTGACCGCCGCTCGGTTTTCGTTTATAGCCCGTACTTTCTCGCTTTTATATACAACACGGTTTAGCGAGTTCAACAAGTAAACGCACCACTCCGCTAACATAGCGGATATATGGCGCACTTAAGCATTGAGGAACGAGAAGCAATACAGCAAGGGCTTTGGGCCAAAGAATCAGTACGGTCGATTG
>Ga0172380_10000858_pt1 | contig 55048 bp, 90 predicted proteins | sample Leawe162metaG_FD_119747 | JGI IMG/M metagenome (GOLD analysis project Ga0172380, IMG submission 119747) | Leachate microbial communities from a municipal landfill in Southern Ontario, Canada - Leachate well 162 metaG | ecosystem: Engineered > Solid waste > Landfill > Unclassified | place... | reverse complement strand
TTCCATGTCCGAGAACCTTGTGGTCCCTGCGTCGCTTCCTCCGAGACCCGACACTGACTGAGCGTAGCGCGCTCCGAGCTGATCACCCCGCCAGTCGGGATACATCTGAATGGACTGTGCATCGACGGGCCACATCATCAGGGGACGATTCTTATCCGTCTGCGGCTGTTGCTCGTAGCACCCTCCGCTTACCGCAAGATAGTCCTCGAGGATCTGCTCGACGAACGACATGAACGTGTCCGCTGGGTTCGGACGCTCGAACACCGCAGTCGCAGCGGCGATCTGGCGGCGAATCTCCGAGTTCATCTTTACGTCCTTTTTCGGACGAATGTCCCAGGACATCTGCTTGATCGGATCCTTGATCGTGTTGATCGCTCGACGAGCATACACGGTTCGGGAAAGGCGGCGAAGGTCCAGGGTTCCAAACTTCTGGAGCGGCTGGTTCTTGTTAAAAAGTGAGAAGATCCTCGGATAGACGTTGCTTTCGCGTCTTGCGATAGCTCCGGCGATCAGCATGGACGCTTTGTATCCCAATCTTTGTAGAACGTTCATGCTCGGACCCACTTTCCGTTCGTGATAAAACCGTGAATCGTCGACACTGGGTCAAGGATACTCGGGTTGAGTGTTAATGGTTCTTCCTGGATGACTTTCCAGAACGATTGGTACGGGAACGCCAAGCGATTTTCGGGGGTGTCGAAATACACAGCGCCGAAGCACATCTCCTCGAAGTAGAGCGTAACGCCCGCCTTCTCAATATTTGGGATGTGATCGTACTGCGGGTTCAACGCTCTGTCTGGATGCCATCCGAAATAGCGCATCGAGAAGCCATCTCCGAGATCCACTGGATCACTCATGTCCGAACTCCTCCGAATGCGAACCCGCTTGAGATCGACGGGTCTATCAACGACGACAATGCCCAGACGAGTGCGTCCATCCGGTTCGGTGAATCTGGGTCCACTGATGGATCCCAGTTGCACATCTCATCTTCCAACTTAGGGAGCATCCCTACGTGGTGGACTCTTCCTTGTTCGTACAGCGCCGCAATAGGTTCTGCACGTGTTCTCTTTCCTCGTGAGGCATGTACCGGGAAGTACGGTATGTTAGGATCGATTGTGCGGAGGACAGCCTCGACAAGGGCTCCCCCGTTATTGATCTCAGCGACAATCCGATCCCCCATATGCTTCTTGTGTCCTTGATCAACTGCCTTCCGCGCCCAAGCATCTGGTGACATATTCCCCGAGAGGTCGTCCTGCACGTAATAGTGTCCGTCAAGCCCTTCTGATGCGACGACAATTCCACATTCATCCTTTTCACCGAATTTTGCGACCGACGGATCGATCGCTGTCACAATCCTCTTGAGGGTTGGCGCTCTGTCTCTACGCAGATCGTCGATAACCCCCTGATGCCACAAAGCTCCTGGATTGTCCATGAGGAGCTCTGCCATAAGTTCTTGACGTCCGAGTCGCGTCCCTTCGTACTTCTTGATAATCTCTTCAAAGAACGCTGCTGCCAAGTTCGATCTGTTGTCATACGTCGACCCGCGAGTAACATGCGTCGACGCCGATGCTACGAGCGTCTTGACCAGTTTCGTCGGTCTCGGCGTCGTTGTAACCACAGCCTGCGGATTTGACCCGAGTCGCAGGCCGAACATCGCCTGATCCCACGAGTCATCGTACCGCCATGAGCCCAATTCGTCGGCCCAGAGTTTCATCGACTGCTTGCCTCGCAGGCGCTCCGGCTCGTCTGCGGTAAAAACTAGCGATTTCGCGCCATTCGGCCACGACAACTGCCTTTTTGATGCTATATATGTAGGACGTTCCCATTTTGGGCAGATTGCGAGGATTCCAGACTCCCCTTCAATCATAATATCCCGAGCATCCGAAGCTGTTGCACCGATCAAATTCACGATCGGGAACTTCTTAACCCACTTCCTGACCTGTTCCGCCCCACATCTGGTCTTTCCGAAGCCTCGACCGGCGAGAATCAGCCATACCCGCCAATTCCCCGCCGGTGTCACCTGCTGCGGACGGGCGAACCAGTCCCAATCGTGCTGTAATGCAACTACCTGTTCGTCAGAAAGCCTTCCAATAGCAGCTTTCTGCTGGGCTTGAGGAAGTCGCCAGAACCTTTCGGCCGGCGACAAGGCGAGGGTTGGTCGTGTCGAGGTACTTGTGGAGCCTTGACAAGCCCCACTGTCACCTTCTCCAGACGGGGTCACCTCCTTTTCAGCTATCATCGGATGATCCCGACTCCTCTGGGATCACATCTTCGACTAATGAACCCTCGAACACCGCCGAATTTCGTTTGGTCAGGAGATTCTGCGCAGCCGCCGGCGCCAGTTGCTCCGTTTCCTCATGATCGAGAACCAATTTCATCAAGCCCTCGCGAGCCTGTGTGATCTCAATAGGCCCGCCGTCCGCCCCTGTGATCTCGAGACGATTCTTTTCGCACCAACCGGCTCGCGATTTCAGCCAGAATTGCGTCATCTCCGGGTTCCTACCCGACAAAGCCATGTCCAGGGCAACTTTCGCCACCTTGGCATTGACTAGAGCTTCTGCTGTCTCAAATTCTTGGGCGTAGTAAAACTGGAGTAGGACCGGGGTCACCTTCAAGATCTGTGAAATCTTCTCGACCGGAAGGCCCAGGGCGAGTAACTCGCCTACTTGTCGTGCCTGAAACTCGGATGCCTGAAAACCCGGTGATTTTTCTCTTTCGTTCTCGCGGACATTGGGTCTTGACCCTGCAATCATTTCCCCCGGAAGGAGGCGTGGGATCATTTCCTCATCGAGCGGAACAATTAATCGGAGGGCCATGATGAATCTCAGGTTATAGGTGATATGGCAAGTTTATCACGACATGGGGCAGAGGTGTTAGAATAGTTCAGCGTCGTCGGCTGGCGGTTTGGCGTCTGTGATTTGGGCGGTCGGGCTTCGATATCCGGCGGTCGTTATAGATTAGAGCGTAACTGGGTTACGGCGTTTGTGGGTCTAAGGTTGAAATTTGCCGGTCGGGTGCGAGGGAGGCCTAAGCCCCTAGGGCGTGCTGCATCGCACCATGGAGAGCTGTGTGCCATGTACGGCGGGCCCTACCCATCGCCCAACCGCCGACCCTCCAATCATTATATCATCATATACTAATAGAACGTACATGAAAAAGCCAGCGCGGATGAGGCGCTGGCTAGTTTGGCGCGATGCTACTTGGCGACAGGGGCGGGGGCAGCAGGCGCCTTGGAGTAGCGCGTAACACCATCAGTGCCACGCGTTGAGATGGTCATGAAGACGCCTTGCTTGCCAGCGTACTTTGGCGAACGCAGGTCAGACAGCATGGTGCGAACATTCACTTCGGACTTCCCGGACTGCTTGCACAATTCAGCAAGCGAGTAGGACGCACCATCAGCAGACAGCAGGTTGCGGATATGCTGCTTTGCGCCAATGACAGCGCGGACAGTAGCGCTGCCAATGTCAGCGACGGACGGGGCAGCGACAAGCGCTGCGATGGTCTTGTTTGCTGCTTTGTGGTCAGGCTTGACGGCTGCGGCAGCGGACTTGTTGGATGCGTTTTTCATGATACATACTCCTTGGTTAGTTTCAATGTGCCAGGTTGGCAACTATGTATAAGCATTAGGCGTGCCAGGTACTCAACATGTTTGATTTACGTTTAAAATCAATGACTTATGAAATCCACACATGCTGGCACGGTGCTTGCATAGGGTGACATTTTACGTCAGGATTTGACGTTTATTGGCACCCATGCAAGGACCATGCCATGAGCGGTTTATGTTACTGGCATGCCATACGTACCGCGGTCACTACTGACCAGTAGCAAATATGATCGTGCGTACCGTGGCGGGGGCGGGGCATGGCACCAACCCGGGCATAATATGCGGGGTGGCTGTTGTCAGTGAGCGGGACGCGACGCACCATATCATATAACTCGTCCCGGGTTATTGTGCTTTCATGCCACCCACCCAGGGCAGTATATATGGCGTCAAGCTGTTGGAAATTGGCTGTTTTCAGCCATACGTCATTTTTGCTTTTCATGGTTAAACCCCCAGTATTAGCGCGGTTTGCGCACTATCAATATAATGCAGGAGGGCGCTCGTATCAAACAATATATTTCATCCACAAGATGATTTCTGGCACGCCTCTTGCTTTCCTGTAGATACGACCAGTTGTGGATATCTTTATCCACAGGCAGTCTCCCGGAGAAGATATCCACAGTCTTGGGTCGCATCTGGGCCTCAATCTAAGAGTTGGATGCTCCTGAACCTAAGATAGTCCCACTATAGGAACAGTCACACAAAATATCTTAAAGAGACTAGACTTGCAGTTAAACCGGCAAATCTATAGGACGCACCATGTTGGTGCAAATCGCATCGCGACTACGCATAACTGAAGTTATGTAAAATGCACTACTTTGGTGCGAATCCTAACCTTAGAGTGGAGCTGCGTTTAACGCGCTGTGGTGGGGTAGGTTTTGGCTTGCTGGCGCTTGCATTGCTGGCATAGTCTAAACGCCGCCAGCGCTTGCTATGCAAGCGTACAGTGCAGGATTATAGTGCGTTGCGCTGGCTGTTTTGACGCGCTTGTATATGGCACGTTTGATTTCTGTTGCGGTGGAGCCAGAATCGTTTATAAACTGTAATTGTAGTTAATTGATCATCTTTCTATAGGAATCTCATCATGGCACATATATCTGAAGAAATGGTTGCTGTCATTGCCACGCTGCCTGAGAACATTCAGTCAGACATCAAGGAGTTCATGGAAGAGAACACGAATGCTTACATTTACGACAAGACTGACGTTGTGACTGCATGGCTGACGTGGAACGGAATCATCGGCTACGAGGACAAGATCATATCGTTGGTCAGAGGCGTCTTCAAGTCTTAAGACACTAGAGGCATCTTGGGTTTGTCCTGGATGCCTCTAGTTACGACTGTCTGCAACGGATGGTCGTACTGCTAGTCGCCATCTGGCGGTTGGGAGGGATCCATTCTGGGATTCCTTGGGAGTATAGGAACAGTCACACAAAATTCCATGAAAAGATACTGATTTCAGCAAAACCGGCGTTTTAGACCAAAATAACCGTAGTCCAGGAACTACAGTCTAATCCAGGGTGCTTTACTGATATGTGCTCTTTTTCTTTGTTCTTTAAAATCGATCTTTACCCTTACACACGACAGCTTATTGCTCCTCAAGCTGGCGCAAATAGACATACAAAGCAACCGCCGGCCCACAACCGCCGGCCCCCATACACCAGCCCCAAACCCCCAACCCTAATGTCCAGGAAACCCCGCCAAAAACCGCCCTAGACCCACTATTTTTCCGCATTTGCCTAATGCCAACGTCACGCAAAAATGACAACATAATCCTCTGTCAAAAACCCCTTCTAAATCACTAACCCATTGATTTCATTGACTTCTCACATTAGACCCACTTACTCCGTGACCAGAAATTTTTTTAATTCTCAATGAGGGAAATTTGTAAAATGTTAGTCATAAACCTGCCTCATAAGCCATTGATTCTATTGAACTTTTCAAAAAATCCGTTATTTCCCTCATTCATTTTACATAGCAAAAAAAATCTACAAAAAAAATATTTTAAATTTTGCCCGACTCACTTCATTTTTTGTGCGTATACACGTCATTTTACCCTGGACCAAGTCGGCAACCCACTTTTCCATCTAATTACCGCCAGCTACCGCCAGTGTTACCGCCAGCACATCTGCATACGCACCTGTCATGAGATATTTACCCCGTAACCAATACCCCACGCATCGACAGCGTTGATTTTAAACGTAATTTATATCATACAATTCTGGCCTTAACGGCTCCAATTTCTAAACAAGTTTTATAACATTATTGGTCTCATGTAACGCAAAAACCCACGACCCAATCAAAATCCATCAAAAAACCGGCAGATTTCGCGTATTTTTTTTACACGGCGTTTATAACGGTAGATGTCATGAATGACCCAAATGGTATAGCATTCATAGAAAAGTTTTATACCATTATTAGGTTTGCTTGCGTTCTCCGGCTGTAAAAATTGCGACTGTTTGTTATTAAATGTGTGCCGTTAAGTGCTTCGCTATGTGTAACGTGATCCCCTTTTTATGCCAATTCAATATCACCATGCCAAACGCGTATAATTTCAGCTTTTTTTATTCACGATCATTTTTTCATTTGACATACTGTTTTAATGCATGTATTGTATTGATAGTAACAAAATGTTATGTTCCGTTTCATTGAAAGGAGTCTCAATTGTCGCGAACAACTATCATGGTCCCCCTGAAATACGAGACCATCGTTATCCTTAATAAGCTGAAAGATGAGGGCATGTTCCTCAGCCGTTTCGTCGAACGGGTTCTTGATGCTTTTCTTAAGGATGACAGAATCATTGCTGCTCTTGTTCAAATGAAGGAGCCAATGGGTCTTTATCATGAGCATCGTTCCGTTACAATCAAAACGGAAGTTGTCGACGCTTTGAGGACCATAAGCAGTCTTTCAGGGATGCCCCAGAACCGCATTGCTGCAAAATGCGTCGTTCATGGCCTGGCCGAACTTCAAGCGGGGATGCCTTTTGGTTCATCCCTTGGAGAAATCAAGTGAGCAACTACCCCATATCACTCGCCATTGAGGCGGACCTTTATGACGTGTTCGCGGACGCAAAGAATTCGTCTGGCGTTACGATCACGCACATGGTCAGTCACATCCTGGACAAAGTGTATGCCCGCCCTGAGTTCCACCCGGGCGACGCCCATGAGGTTAATGGTCTGTGGAGAAGGCCTATGGGGAAGCGGGTTGCGATCAACCGCCGGATTTACGAGGATACGGTTAAGATCCGCGAAAAGACGGGAGTTCCTGTGCAGCGCATTATTAACATAGCGCTGCGCATCGGGATTAAAGAGAAGATGTGTGGACTTTCTTTTAACGATAAGGACTAGTGATGGACGATATACTTTCGCGGTTGGGGGCTAACTGTTTTCGCAAAGGGCAGGGAACAGGTAGGAGCGCCAAAGATGAGATTCGCCGGGTATTGGGGACTTACAGTGACGATGGCACGCTGCCGGATTACACGATCGGCGAACTTTCGACGCTTACCAAGAAATCGGAAGTTAATGTTCGCACGATGCTGAGTGATCTGCGCTCTGTGAAGTATGCCGGACGGGAGGGGGTATTCTTGACAGAGCGTGTCAAGCGTCCCGGAGGTGAGATTGCTTTTCGCTTCTTGCCACCGTCGGAATATCGCAATGTGGAACTGGTAGCTGCCAAGCCGCCGTCGCCACAGAATAAGAAGGAAACGCTGCAAGAGCTTGTCCCTGGACTGACCCCTGAGCTTATCGAAGCAGCAGCGACCAACCCTGTGCCGGCGGGGAAAAGAAAGAAGCCTGAGTTTAAGGCTGACAAGGGGACGAACGTGCCGAATCGGGCGCACCCCAAACCGGCAAATCGCAACAGGAAGCAGCTTGACGATTCAGTGCTTGATGGACTACATAACGAAGGGAAATAGGATCATGGCAGGCAAAGATAACGGAAAGAGCCTCACCGTCACACATCAAGTGGAAACCGTCCTTCGCGCCTACGGGCCAATGAGTCAGGAACGGTTGAACGCACATCTCCCCGACGTTTCGCGCAATGCCATCGGAGCCGCTGTTTGGCACCTGCTGGCATATAACGCAATACGCGAGCGTCTGGGGTATTTGCGCATTTCGTTACGGGGCGATAAGCGAGCTCGTACGTACATGTACCGCACGCCGGAAGTCGCTCCACGGAAACCAAGGAGCTACAAATGAGCCCTGTTATTCTTGAACGCGCAAGGAAGAAGATTTATCACTCCCTTGTCAGAAGCAAAGCGGATCTTATGATCTTGGCAAACCTTCACCAGGAAGGACCAATGCGCACAAAGCTCCTGGGCATCGCGGGTAAGCTCCAGGAAAACATTGATTCGTTGAAGGGTGACTGATGTCCAGGATTCGGGCTACTGATTATGCGAGTCGTTCCTCTGTGATTAGAGGTGATGACTTGCCAGCCCTGTTAATACTCGCAGGGACGCTTCAAGAATGTTGGGAGGTCGTGAATTCATACGACATCAAGGTGTGGGCGTATGTTCGGGCGGAATTGACACTGCGCAAGCATGGCGCATTGTCGCGGGTGATTTTGTATGGCTCGTATCAGAAGAGGCCGGACTGGCCGCAACTGGCAAAGCGCATTCGGGTCATGAAGATGGTCACAGACGAGTACAAAGAGAAGAAGCCGCCTGCGGTTGTTGTTGCAAAGAGATCGGAGAAGCGCCTGCCTAGGCCGAAGGTCCGCCTGCAAACCCCTGTGCATGATCTAGACTGGGAGTACAGGGAATGAGCGAGGGATTCAATGTCTCTCGCGGGATGTGGGAGGCGAAACATGTGGTGGGCGCTGTTGAAGTCCTGGACGACCGGGTTGTCACCTACCGCCCTAGAGCGCGTGACATTTTTCCTGGGGACGCGATTGTAGTGTGGTGCGGATGCCCTCCAACCACAAGAAGAACGTACAGAGCAGTTGTGGAGCGGGTTGGACTTCGAGGCGTCTATGTCGTCGGAAGCACTGCCCGGATACCCTATCACATGATAAAGGAATCGAGTAATGTCTAGTCTCCCGATCTTCCTGAAAGGCGCAACAGCGTACGAAGCCCAAATCGGCAGGTTGGTTGTTCGCTGGTGCCACTTGTCCGGCGAATACTGGCGTTTTAAGCCGTGGAGGCGTTTGTCAATCAAGTTGTTTCCATCACAGGGAGTCGAGTAATGTCTGATCTTAGGCCGGATGTAACACAGATGCTGATGATCGGCGGAGGTTGCGGTCTTAAAACCGTCAAAGAAGCTTACGCCAATTACATGAACCATTACGATTGTTTCTTTCTTCTTGAGGACTACAACAATCAGATGAAGCAGTTTGCCCAGGAACTTGAGGATTGGGGCTTGATCAAGGACGATGTCTTGATTGACGCGGATATCTTTGACAGACTGCCGCATCCTGCGTGGGCCACGGGCATCGCGAGCCAGTGGATGGAGCTTGGTGCGCAGCTTTGCACAAAGGACGGCCGCCGGATGGGGAATGCTGTTGTGATGTCGGTTGAGGTGCGGGATGGCAGATACTTCGCTTGCATTCTCACTGACGCGGGGAACGAACTCAAGCTTACGGAGACGGAGCTTGCAGAATTGTTCTACCACCCTGAATGGAAGATGAACCCTGCCACTGCTCCGGGATGCGTCCACTCGTTCAGTAAGTCCGTGCCAGAAGTAAGCAAGATCCATGCACAGAACGCTCTGATGTGGTTTGCGATTGAGCGGATAGCAGGGCGCCAGAACGAGACCACCCAGCTTGATGAGATCAAGACTGCTGTTGAGGCTCTTGAAGCTAACCCGCTTGTTTGGCTGGCAGAGCACGATGCTCCCTTGGTAGCCGCCCTGGTCCTGCTTCACAATCATGCGAGGCTCTACATACCGCAGTACAGCAAGGGGCAGAACGTCTTTGAGTCGACAATCAGCGCTTTGGCAGGTTTTGACGTGCCGGCTAGTGCATAGCCAGCGTTACCTAAACGCCGCCAGCACGCACCACGCAAGCCAGTAGCACCAGATTTTCAGTGTTAAAAGCATCATTTACAAGGGAGGGACCATGCAATTCATCAAATCGCTTTTCCGCAAGCCTTCATTGAAGGAAACAATCAGCCGCGAGCTGGCAGAGGCTGAAATGGCTCTGCTTGGTGCGCAAACCTCTCTGGACTATGCGACTTCTGTCGTTCAGTTCAATAAAGCGCGGATTATCCGCTTGGACAAGGCTTTGAAGGCAGTTCCTTCGTCCATTGCTGAAGAAAAGGTGCTGTCATGAGGCCCTTTGACATACTCGAAAAGATGATTGACGTGATGCAAGCGTATCGGGACGGTGCGGAGATCGAATACGCCTCACGCGGCGACGACGCGTGGAGCTCTGCTTCCACCCCGTTGTGGGACTGGAGCAAGTTTGTCTATCGCGTCAAACCGCCGGATGTCGCTTTCCAGGAGGTTAAACTCGTAGGATGGCTTACGGACGGCGGACAGCTCGTCTGGCTTGAGGACGGGAAACTGCCTCCTCTGAAGTCGTACAAGCGGGTCATGAACATGCACACCGTTGTCGTGACAGCATCAACATGATGACTAAGGACGAGTGCATCGCTCGACAGTCGTTGCAACTAATGGAACTTCGGGACGAGAATGCTGACCTGAAAGAGCGCATCCGTAAAGCTCGGTTGCACATCTACTGCATCGGCGGTCCGTTGAACGACAACAAACTCGGTTATACGCGGGATCAGATGGTAACGTTCTCGCGCATTGCTGAAACCCTGGGAGACGTTGAATGAACTCAGCATGGATGGACCGTCTCATGATTGAGAAAGCAGACGAACTTGCTGCTGAACTGGGTTTTTACTTCTCAGGATCAGGCGACTTAATTGGCATTAAGCTGTCGAGCGAGCCCGCGTCGCACAACCCCATAGGGAGCGTCGAGTCCTGGGCTGAGTGCATCGCTTGGCTGCGCGGTTTCATGAGGTGCCGTGCGCAAGGTGTCGTCAGCGCAAGTCCCCTGCACGATCAGTTAATGACTGCCCTCAAGTCGAAAGAGTTTTACGAAGCTGACGCTGCATCGGCATGGCAGCAGTGTGAGGCTCGGCGTGTTGAGAATGCTGCGCTTGCGGAACAAGTCCGGGGTTTAACTGAGCAGTTAAGAGATGCGGAAAGGCTCATAAAATGAAGAACAACATCCTTAATCCAGACAGCGCCATGATGCAGCAGGTGGACGGTCACTGGCAGAAGATTGCTGCCCTGATGCTGGCACAGTATCTCAAGGACACGGGGCGGACCTGCTTGATGATAACAACCCCGGCTGTCGAGGACTTTGACACTCGTGAGGACAACGTGCTTCTCACTCATGGGCACTACGACAGTATGGAGTTCCGCCTTGTGACACCGTCGGCGGCGTCTGAGTTAGTTGCTTACGATGCAGCCGTTAGTGGGAAGGCGAGACACTGATGGGACGGCGGTCGAAGCGGATGCTGTTCAATAACAAGATGCGCCTTCAACGTGTCATTGATCGCATCACAAGGAAGAATTCCCACAAACCTGGATTCTATGGTGTGGCGACAAACGTCGTGGTTAATGGGATTAAGATCGGCAACTGCGCTATGTTCTTTGGAAGTGGCAAGATTGAGAAGCCGCTGATCGATCAGCATGCGCCCGGAGATTTCTCTTGGCGCGATGTAGTCGTTAGTAAAGTATCCCAAAGGAGTAATTGAAATGACGAAGTTCAAGGTACATCGTATCTCATCGTCTGGTCAAGCGACTGTTGAGATCATCGAAGCATGGGACTGGATGGGTTTGTTCTCCATTGCCCAGTATTCTGGCGGCGCAATCTTTAAGGTTGAGGTCCTCAGTGGCCCCGAGCCGGTGCAACTCTAATGGCGCATACACGATTCTCAAACCTCACCGACGAAGAGCTTATGACTGAGCTTGACAGCCGTCGCCACCAGAGCCCAGTGATTGACGAGCTCTGCAACCGCATTGAGTCTGGGCGATTGCTTGGCACGGAGACGAACCACAAGGTCTCTTGCCCAACCTGCGATGCAGATCTTGAAGTAGATTACTGCGCCGGAAACGACATGTTCAACGTCAAACCCTGGACCTCATGAATTCTGTTGCAACAGAGCCCGAATCGCAGCCATAATTGAATTGTGGTCAATTACAGGAGAAAAGAAATGGCAGAAGAAAATCAAGTGTGGGCAGCGATCACAGCTTATCGCAATCATCTCGTGCGAGTATTTTCTGATCGTCAGCTTAAATGCGAAGAACTCGTCGCCATGAAAGCTGTGGAGTTTGTCAAGCATGGCCTTGAAGCGGATCGTGTCGCGGCTGTTACGTACATGGCAGAAGCTAAACAGTGGGAGGACGCAAAGAAAGAAGTGACTGCGTACCGTCACCCTTAATGGCAGGGAGTAGCATGAAAACCAGTTGGTCCAGGAAGGATGCGGAGGAGTTGGAGGGGATGCTCAAAGAGCGATTCTCACTTATTGAGATAGCTCAAGCGCTGCGCAAACCGCTCTATATTGTCAAGCGTCATAACAGGAAGAGGGAGAAGAAATGAGTTTCGCTGACGAGTTCATCGCCCTTTCGGCGCAGATCAGTGAGTTGCGTCTTCAACAGAAAAATCTTGTTGAGTCTTACAAGGGACCTTCAAGAGCCTTAGGAACAGTGAAGGATGTTCGCCTCAGCTACGGCATGCGGAAGAGACTGTCCACCACGGCTTTGCGGCTGTTTGTCACTCAGGAGACGATCGATCGTTGTACCTCAGAGTCCTGGGCAAGGACGATTCGTATCGTACCGAAACTAACATCACGGAGAGGGAAGGGCGAATGAGTGCGCCCAATAACTATGGTGCCGAGTGGACAGAGGAGATGCGGCGTAACGTCGTTGCGCTCTTTGACAGCGGAATGGAAATTGACGCCATAGCTGCTGAGATGGGCCGCTCAAGGGGATCAACCCTGGGCAAGCTGTATCAAGCAAACAGGGTGTTCTTTGACACTTACACAAACCAGTATTACAAGCGCGTCTATCTAGGGAGGGCGTAGAAATGAGTCATGAATACAAACCCGTAAGTCCGAACGAATGGACACACACGTTCGAGTGCAAGCTCTGCCATCGCCGTCGGCAGTTCATCGCTTCGGCGGGTATGACTTCGCAGAAGCTCAACGAAACGGACAAGGTGGAGTGCTCTGTCAAGAAGCCGAGCATCACCCACTCCAGCCACATGGGCATCTCACTTACCACGGACGTCCACACCAAGTTCCATTCCGACACCAACATGTACGAAGCGAAATGTGGTGTGGCATTCCTGGGCTCGCCAATGATGACGGAAAAGCAGTTGAAGGCAATTCATCACAACCCGTTCCATGACAAGTTCCAGGATAACTTCGCCGGCGGCTTCGGTTCCACGCAAGACGAGGCCATTAGCAACCTCAAGGATGATCTCACTGAGATGTCCGAATCGCTCTGGAGAATGTGATGTCTGACGATAATGTTATTGATAACGAGCCGAGCAAGGCTGTACTCTGGCTGGTCGGAATCGCCGCAGCTCTTGTTACTGCTGCCAATGCTGCCTTCTGGTGGGGGCTTCTCAATGGCTGAGGAAAAGAAAGGCACAGACCTCTTCTGGATGCCAAACTGTCCGGATCATCGGCAGATCATGGCAGACTGGGACAAAGGGTTCGTCTGGCTCCATGCCGACCTGTTCAAGCGGACAGGGAAGTGGGGGTATGGTGTTTGGGCTCGTTGCGAAGCGGAAGCCCTCGCCAACCTTATGCACGGACCCTCGAAGCCCTCCCTGGACTATGTTGAATCCAACCAGAACGGCGTCAGTCCAGGAACTTTCGCGAGTATGATTGTTCTGATTGACGACTCGTGCATGAACGTCGTCAGTGACTACCACATGTTCTTCACGCGTCTCTACAACCTTAAGGGAGAGTAAAATGTACGCATTATTCAAGGACACGTTTCAAGCTCGCGTCGCGATGTGGACTGTCGCTTGCTTCGGCAAGGAAATCTCTTGTGACAAGGTTGAGCGTAACCACCGCTTCGTCGAAGAAGCGCTTGAGCTCGCGCAAGCTTGCGACTGTACTGCTTCGGAAGCGCACCAGCTTGTCGACTATGTCTTCAACCGTCCGGTCGGCGATAAGAAGCAGGAAGTTGGTGGGGTTGCTTTGACTCTTGCTGCTCTTTGTAACGCACACGACATCAACGATCAAGAGTGTGCGGAGACTGAGCTTTCACGGGTTTGGACGCACCTCGAGAAGATCAGGGCGAAGCAGCTTACAAAGCCAAAGCACAGTCCTCTCCCGTCTTCTGATAGCGAGCGAGATCTTCTCACAACGCTGGCTGTTGCTCGCATCGAACTTGACAGAGCGAATCGGGACGTCGAACACTGGAAGGCGAATCATGCCAATGAGGTCCGGCGTTCGCGCCTCCTGAAAGAACGTATCGACATGCCTGTGGAACGAGTCGCTGCATACGAGTGGATGGGTATCATCCAGGGTAAGTATGACGAGCTTTTGAAGCGATCAGTGAGCCGTCGCAGGGCGCTAGATTTCTGCGAGTTGTCCGCCCCGATCGTGTTTAAGCCCGCGGATGTTGTCGCTGAGTCGCCATTGCCGGGTGTCCGCCATGTCTGAACGCACCCTGACGCCAGCCGGCGAAAAAGAACGTGAGATGTTTGAAGAAACCTATGGCTCCGACGGTAACTGCTCTTGCCACAACTCTCCGCCCTGTGGCTCGTGTCTTCATCCCGGGAATCCGCTAAATCAAGCTGAACGTGACGACTGCTGGATGGACGAGAAAGTTGCTGAGATCAACAAGATGACTCACCTTGAGATGGCTCGGCTCTACCGTTTCGCCGAACCGGGTCACGAGTATTTCGATCTCAGCAAGCACTACCACATCCACTTCTATAACCGCTTCAAGGAGCTTGGCGGCATGACGTCGGCGGTATCAAAAGCTGTGGGCTGGGACAAACTCCTATGAGCACCTTCCTTACCCGCATCGAGGAGGACATCAACTCCGATCGTTACAAGGGCATCCGTAACGGCCGGGTTACTGTCAATCTTTCCGACCTCAAAGCTCTCATCTACCACTTCAAGATCATGGATCAAAAGGCTCGAGAAGAGTATGAAGAAGACCAGCGCAAGCGCCAAGCGCAAAAAGATCTTGAAAGAGCCAAAATTCCCAAGTAAGGACTACGGATTCGCAACATAGATTTTATTTCTGCCATATAATATAACTACTGCATGTGCAGTGTCCAACGAAATTAAAGGAGTTCCATCATGGCACACGAATTAGATTTTTCAAACGGCCGCGCAAACATGGCTTTCGTCGGCGACGTTCCGTGGCACGGTCTGGGTCAGTCGATGGATGCTGATGCCCCGCTTGAAACCTGGAAGAAGCAGGCAGGCATGGACTGGAGCATCCAGACGTCCGTGGTCGAGTACCACAATGAAGTCCTGGGCCTGCGTGAAGAAGATCCCCGCGCAAAGTTCCCCGAAAAGAAAGTCCTGTACCGCAGCGACACCGGCGCCGGTTTGGCTGTTGTCTCTGACAAGTACCAGATCGTCCAGCCCGAGGAAGTGCTTGAGTTCTATCGTGACTTGATCATGTCGGGCGGCTTTGCAATGTCTACCGCCGGCGTCCTGTTCGGTGGCAAGAAGTTCTGGGCACTGGCTGAAATTGGCAAATCAGCAATCATCAAGGATCAAGATGAAATGCGTGGTTTCCTGCTGCTGTCTACTGCCTGTGATGGTTCCATGGCGACTGTTGCGCAATTCACCAGCGTCCGCGTCGTGTGCAACAATACGCTCCGCTTCGCCGTGCAGTCCAAGGACACCACCCGTCCGCGCCTCAGCATCCCGCACAGTACCATCTTTGACGGCATGAAAGTCAAGGCGGAACTCGGTCTGGCAGCGAATTCGTGGGACATGTATATTGAAGAGGTCAAGACCTTGGCTGACCGCAAGCTGAATCGCGCCGAGGAAGTTCAGTGGTTGATCGACGTGTTTGGCGACCCGCAACTGGCGATTGAAGATCAGCCGGCTGCTGCTGCCAAGCTGATGAAGGTCGTGCATGGTCTGTACTCTGGCGAAGGCCGGGGCAGTGATTACAAGTCGTCGAAGGGCACGTTGTGGGGTCTGGTCAATGCGACGACCGAGTTCTATGACTACCACACCGGGCACCGCACCAACGACGGACGTTTCGATAAAGCGCAGTTCGGTGAGACGGCGGCCATGAAGCAGAAGGCTTGGGATAAAGCCCTTCTGATGGCCGCGTAGGACACTCCTGCTGATCGACTTTTCTTCCAGGTTGTTATGGGTCGTAAAATGAAAACAACCTGGCCCTTTTCGGAGATATTGAGATGCCAACAGGCAGGTCAGTAAATAACTCGCCCAGCTACCAGAACATCCCTGTAAGGACTGCTGAGGGTCAGCGAGTCAAGCAAGCTTTTATGAGCGGAGATCCAAAGATGAAGGTCACAATTTGTGCGCGCCCTGCTTATCTGTTCAAGCTCCCGCCCGAGATCGTAGTTCTCATCAAGCGCATGAGCGACGCACACTATGATTTCGTTTGCAAGCAAGCGAGTCAGCCGGGAGGGTTCATCTTCGGGTGGATGAACGTGATGCGCTACACCGAACTCGAACTCACAGCTACATCGCATGAGCTTGACACCCTGTTCAAGATTTGCGAGAATTCGAGCTTCCTCACGAATGAGGAGCGAAGTTCAGTGTTCCAGGTGGTTCTTGCCCTCCATAAAGCTCGTCGCAAATTCGGCGAAGTATCTGGTAAATGGACTGAGGAAGTTGGCGGGTGATCTTTAACGCCAAAACAATGATTCTAACGCTTTCCAAATCTAAGGAGATTAAAATGGAAGCACAGCTTAACGGATGCACCTCAGCGATTGTCGCTTTGGTCGGAATGGAAATACTCGTTGATGATCTCGTGAAGGATATCAACGCTTCTGTCGCAGTTCATCCCGCCCTGTACGACGAAGCGGTTCCCCGCCTTGAAATCCTGGACCACGTTCGCGAGGTTATCCAAAACTGCTACGCACTCCACGACGGTCAAGCAGTTCTGGTGAAGTATGCCGCCCTGCCCGGTCGCCGCGCTGGCAAAGCGTACATCGATCAAATCCTTTGCGAAGCTCGTCCAGTGGCAGCGCACCCGAACATTCATCCCCTGTTCCGTGAAGAGTTCTCGAAAGCGATCGAGCTCCTCGAATCTGTGGACCTGCCGCAATGAACCGCCGGGCGATTCACACCATCAATCAATGGTTCTTCAAAGCTGCAGAGCTCGCAGCCTGGGCGGGCCTCACTGTTGCAGTAATCCGCATCTTTGCAAGTTAGGGAAATCATGGCACGGAAGAAATTCAAACCTACCGAGAAGATGTTTGATCCACTTCTTACAAAGGTGCGCGACGCAGCTTACGGGAAAGACATGAATATCCACATCTACCAGACAACTGAGCGAAGCGCTCGGATGCGCGATGATGAGGCGCTTCTCCGGGCGGCCCAGGAAAAGCGTGCCCGTAAGCTTGAGCGAGCTCGGACTCTTGCCAAGCGCACAAGCTGACGGGTTAGCGCACGCCGGTCACCATATCAACAAGCAAAAAGAAACGCAGCCAGCGCACGCCACGCAAGCCAAAAACTAAGGATTTTTCATTATGTTTGCTGACTATATCAACTCACAGTTCGTTCCAAAAGACGATGTGGAGAGTAAGGTAGAAGTCCCCGACAAGCTCCCTGACTCAGTGTTCGTCTATCAGAAGGCGATGCTTGATCAAGGGTGGATGACGACTGCTGCTGTTGGTCTGGCCGCTGGCAGAAGCTCGTCAGCGGCTCATAACGCGCTTACAGAGATAATGCTCCCGAGGAAGCTTGTGTTGAAACGCAAGACTCCCGGGAAGATAGTTCGTGGGAAAGCATTTGAGTGGAAGTGGATCAAGGCTGTTTCGTCCGAGGCGGCCAAACTTGAGGAGGAAGAAGAAAATGAAGTGTAACGTCTTTGTTCAACTGGTCCCGAGCCAGACCACGGATCGCAGTGGTCACGGCGTCGAGTGGCACGCCAATCTCAAGAAGGTCGGCACTGTCGAGGGAACGACGAAGGAGTGCTGGGCCAAGGCCAAGAAGCTGGCTGTCGCCCCCGTTCTCGAGGAGGTTGCTCGTGGGTAGGCACTCAACGGATGCCGGTGCTTATGAGGTCACCAGTCTTCCTTCCCAAGTGCAGATCGCCGTCTGTCATGGGTTCTTTGTTAAAGAGGAATCACGCGGGAAAAAGAAGTCCCATGAACTCAAGCAGCATCAGATCGATCTTCTCAACGAACTCGGCTATGACCTTGCAATCTGCACTGTCGCTGCTGGGAACCACAAGCAGAAGACTGTCCTGAGTCGTGCCGGCTGGCGTTGCGTTGAAAGCTTCTATAACACGAGGCTGTCGGAGCGCACCGAACTCTGGACGAAGCACATCCAGCCGTGAATAAACGCCGTTACACAGATCTGTGCATGAACGCCCTCTGGACCCTCAGTGATGCTGAGGTTAAGGAGGGTTTTCACCATTGCGCAGACGCTGACGGAAGGCCCGTTCACAAAGACTGGCCGTCGATGGCGAAGTGTAGCTGCCCTGACTTACTCCCATGCCAACGAAAGGAATCGAAATGAAGTACCTAAACGCCCCGTCCGCAGATCAGCTTATGGAGAGCATGCTTGACATTTGCTCTCCGAAGCATGGTGTTGAGGTCAGTCTATCGGAGAACGGGAAAGTTGTGTGGGTGAATATCGACGGAGTGTGCGTCCTCCGCATCATCGATTCACCAGTTCTGATAATCAAAAATCCTCCGATGTGCTGCCAGGACGAGAGTCTTGAGATCAGTGGCGCGATCAGTGGCACGACCACCGGACGCGTCAGCGGCTCTGTTCCGAACCTTACCGAGGTGGAGCGAAATGCCGCTCAAGCGAGCGCGTTCGTGAAGAACTATGGTGGAAGTCCGTCAAGAGTCTTCATTGCTGCTGCTACGAATCAAATTGCCTCCCAATGCGCAGTGGATATAAATGCAGACCGTTGGTCTTACATCGGCGATGGTCACGGTCTCAAGGGGCTTGGCAAGGGCGCCATAATCGTCGTCCATCCAACATTCTCAATAAGCGGAGCCGAAGGCCTCAACCTCGAGGCGAGAGGCGCTGTTCTTGTCAATCCGAAAGCCTTCAAAGCCATCCGCAACCGTGGCTAAGCCGTATATCTTTAACCGTTACATTTACAGGACACCCGACATGGAAAACTTAGGAAAAGTAGTAATCTTCGATACCGAGACAACGGGCGCGAAGCAGCCCTACCGGATCATCGAAGCTGCATACCTGGAGCTTAACTGCTTCTACGACATTGAACGCGAATTCTGCCAGCGTTACAACCCGGAAATGAAGATCACGACCGGCGCAATGGCAACACACCACATCCTGGACAGTGAGGTCGCCAACTGCCCGCCGTGGCATGAGTTCCAACTTCCTGGGGATACCGAGTACGTTATAGGCCACAAGGTCGACTTCGATCTTGAAGCAATTGGCCTTGATCCCGGGGTACCCATCATCAATGAGAACGGGAAGCAGGTTAAGCGTATCTGCACCTTGGCGATCGCCCGAAAGCATCTCCCTGACTCTGACTCGCACCAACAGTCCGCCCTGATGTATGAGTTCTATGGTCCAGGAGCTCGTGAGGTGTTGAAGGACGCCCACAGCGCTTTGGCGGACGTCAGAAATTGCCGTAGTGTTCTCCTGCGCTTGCTGGACCTCATGGAGGGCAAGGGCATTGCTATACGCACAATCGATGATCTGTGGCAGGAGTCTGAACGCTGCCGGATCCCGGACATCATCACGTTCGGCATGCACGACGGTACTCAAGTCGTCGACTTGCCCTATAGCTATAAGCAGTGGCTTCTCAAGCAAGATTGGCTCGACCCGTACATGCGGATCGCAGTCAATAACTCGATGAAGAAGAAAAATGGGTAGGACGCCACTTGGCGGCGCAGGTACGATGCCGCCCAAGAAGGCCTCCCCTGCGCCCGGCGAGAAGGGATCCCGCTGGAGTCCAGAGGAGACTACCGAACTGCTTGACTTATTTGACGCCGGGGGTGGTCTTGACGAGATCATGGTAACATCGAAGCGCAGCGTTGATTCTGTTATCTCGAAGCTGAGAGATGAGAGAAGGCTTATATTTGTAAATGGCGGATATGCTCGCCGAGATCCCGTCATGTACATAACCTTGGAGGGCGTTCAGCGCTTGAAAGATTTGCAAGTTCTGTTGTAAAATGGTATTTCAACAACAAAGGGTGGAAGAATGACAACTATCGGTAACTCGTGGGACCGCTATAGAGACGACGTAGACCATGTGCCTGAACAGGAGGCCATGTCGGAAGCAAGCTTCTACACGGGTTGCTTGTCAGCAATCATTCTCATCTCACAGGGGGTTTCAGTTGAACAACTGCTGCAAGAAATCGAGGGGTTTGGCGTGTCGTGTCCGACAGTGCCAAAGCACTAAATGAAAACAGTCGCGGACATTGATTGGGACAAACTTGTTTGCCAGGACTCTGTCCGCGGCTTTGGTGAAGCCCCTGTAACATGCTGTCGTCCAGCGAAGCACATTGTCTTTGACGAATTTATCTACCATCACGTTGTTCTCATGTGCGATGCCTGCGCGGATCATGCGGTAAAGAGCCGCGGTGCAATCATCGTTCCCTTGAGCAGACATGCGTGGGAAGAATCGCAGGAACTTATAAAGGAATCACGAGATGCTCCCAGCCAGGATATCGAAGGCCTTTGATAGCGTTATCGGGAGGACGTTTGAACTCTCCCTCACGAAGAATTACGTGTCCCGCTGGACCGCTGTTCATGGGATACGGGAGCTGATTCAGAACGCTCTTGACAGTGACTCCCCGTTTGTCTACGAACTTGGGTTTGATGAACAAGGGCACTTCCTTCGACTCAGCTCTGAGTTCTCGTCCCTTACGCCACAAACCCTCCTGCTCGGAGCAACAAGCAAGCGAGAAAGCGATTCGGCGATCGGGAGTTTTGGCGAGGGCTACAAGATCGCTCTCCTTGTTTTGACGCGTGAAGGTTACGACGTCGAGTTGCTTAACGGGGATTTCGTTTGGCGTCCCCGTTTCAAGATGTCACGGACGTTCGGCGAGGAGGTACTTGTTATTGATGAACACGTCTCGAGCGATCGAGGCAACAAAGGGTTGTCCTTCGTCGTAAGGGGAATTGACGATGACTTGAGGGACAAAGTTATTGCATCGTGTCTCCTGATGCAGGACAATGTCGGGCAGGTGAAGAAGACAAAGTTCGGCGACATCCTCCTGGACCGTCCAGGGTTGCTTTACGTCGGGAATTTATTCGTCTGTGAAACTGATCTCAAGTTCGGGTATAACATCTTGCCGAAGTTCATCCGGCTTGAGCGTGATCGACAGACCGTTGATTCGTGGGACTTGAAGGACACGACTATCAAGATGTGGTATGACGTCGGCGATATGGAGCGGGTGGCTGAGATGCTTTCCGATCAAGTACCCGACGTCGAGTATGCGCGTTACAACGCTCCTGAGATCATAAAAGAAGAGTGTTATAAGGTGTTCCGGAAAAATAACCCGGGAGCCCTGATCGCCAGCAGCCCTACCGAAATGCGTGAGATGGTTGAACGGGGCATGACGAATACCGTCTACGTCGGAGGGGCCTTTTACGATGTCGTCAGTTCTTCGAAATCGTACAAGGATGACTCGAAGGGATTGTACATAGCTGCCCGTACTCCGAACGACGTTCTTAAAGAGTGGTTGTCCGCAAACCGTTCTGAGATGAGAACAAAGGCGCTTGTTTCATTCAAAGAAATTCTTGACGCGTCAAACAAGTGGCGTCTTAAATAGATTCTGTACCCTGAGCAGGTGAGCTTTGAATTCCATTGACACTGATCACCCGGCCCTGTAAAATTGATTCATAGCGTGAAGGGAAGGAAATAACCGTGTTCGCATTCGTTGATCGTGAGAGGCACTACTTTGTTCGTATCGGAAGTTTCACAATTCATCGTGCGCCCACGCTTGAAATTGATCTCCATCCGCCAAGGATGGAAGAGCGCTATGTCCCGTCTCACCCCCTGTTCCCCAAAATTGTAGAAGCTTTCAAGAAGGCTGCCGAAACGTATGGCGGGGATCCAATTGCAGTAAATCTTTTTATGGAGCACTATAACATGGCAAAGAACAAGATTTTCCTTATCAGCATGATCGCTGTTGCTTCGTCCTCAGTCGTCGCCAATATCGTCGGCACCAGCAAGAAAGCGCTCGAAATGGTCGCCGCCGACGCCAACCTCAAGCCGGTCAAGACCAAAGAGGAATTTGACGCCCTGCCGGAAGCCACCCGCCTGCTGATCGCCGGCCTGGACGCCAAGGTCGAAACCCTCGAAGATGCTGACAAACTCGAACGTGCCTTCGAAGTCCTGACCGCCTACGAAATGCCGGTCACCGCCAAAGCTGCTCGTTCCAAGGGCGTCAAGGCCCTGATCCGTGATCTGTTCGCCGTCGAAGGCGCCAAGCACACCGTCGCCGAAATCGTTGAACTGACCGGCGGCAGCGAAGTTTCCGTCAAGACGGCCCTGTCCGATCTGCGTTCGGCAACCTACTGCAAGCCGGGCGAGCCGATTGAACTGTACCGCCTGCCTTCCGGCCACTACGCCATCGTGTCCAAGGAACAAGTCGCTGCCGAGAAGGCCGCTGCTGAACAAGCCAAGGAAGATGCGAAGGCCAAGAAGGTCGCCGACAAGGCTGCTGCCAAGGCCGAAGCTGACGCCAAGAAAGCTGCTGACAAGGCCGAGAAGGCTGCGAAGGCCGCTGCTGACAAAGCCGAAGCTGACAAGGCTGCTGCCGAGAAGGCCGCCGCTGCTCCCGCAACCGGCGACGCTGCTGCCGCTGCACCGGTTACCAAGAAGAAGAAGTAATCCTTCCTTCTCGGTCGTTGTACAGGGGAACCCGCTCAAAAGGCGGGTTTTCTTGCTTTTGTGGCTTGCGTGGTGAGCGCTGGCGCTGTTTAGAAAAACTGCCTGACGCACTAGCAAGCATGACAAAACCCTTTAAATCATGAGGTTACGCTATGTTTGGCAAGAACCCTGTAATGAAGCAGCTCGAGGCTGCAACTGGCTTCTATCTCGTAAAAGAGATTTTCCCTACGATTCAGGGGGAGGGTCCGCTGGCAGGTTTGCCAGCAACCTTCGTGAGACTCGGGGGATGCAACCTGCGCTGCCACTTCTGCGACACTGACTTTTCAACTGAAACGTCAATCCCGATGGCACGAGAGGAGGTCATTGACCGCTGTGAAACCCTGGACAATGACCTTATCGTTATAACTGGCGGGGAGCCCCTGCTACAACGAATCGAGTCTCTGGCGTGGTACTTGATGGAGCGCGGGTTCAAGGTCCAGGTGGAAACTGCGGGAACCGTGGAACTCATTGACCCGTTTAAAGGTCCTTACGGCAAGGAGGACTTCACTCTTGTTGTGTCGCCGAAAACTGCCAACCTGCACCCGACAATTGTATCGCAAGCAGACGCCTACAAATACATCATAAAGGCGGGATGCAGCGACCCCGCCGACGGCCTGCCATTGCTAAACACGCAGGACCTTAATCGGAAGCCTGTGCGTCTCGCTCGTCCACCGGAAGGGTTTGACGTTCGAGAAATATACCTTCAGCCGATGGACGAAACGCATATCGGACCTGACTGTACCAAAGCGAATGTGGATGAGGCGGTTCGCATTTCCATGAAGCATGGTTATCGCCTGTCCCTGCAACTGCATAAGATTTTACAATTGCCTTAAGGTGCTTTAAGTCTAGCTCGTATCGCTCGAATTGTGGATAAGTCATGACGTTGAAGTCGTGAGCGATCATTCCATGCACAAGGAAATATCGGTCCACAATTTGAGCGAGCACCCAAGCATTGCCGCCGTTCCTCGCACACTGGTAAATCCAGCTCTCCTGCTCTAGTTCAAGGCCCCTATTAAGGCTCTTGAACACTGCTGTCGTGTCACGCTTCGGAATCTCCCTTCCGAACTTCAACTCAAGCCATCCGCTGACGCCCTCGAAAGCATAGTAGGTATCCGGAGTTCCTGGACCAACTGCGTTCTCGACTTGCTGGACGAAGCCGGGCTTTAGCCTGTCCCTGATCCTGTGCCGGAAATCTATTTCAGCCATCTCAGTCGCCTCAATTTCATGAATTGCGGGGTCAAAATCGGGCGCTCATGGCTTGCATGGCGCCCCGTGGTGAGCAAAAGAAATGTCAGTTGATACGCTGACCGGCTGCGTTAAACCCGGGTACGCCAGCATAAACAATGGCGCGAGCCGTCGCAGGGTTCAGGCCTGAGTACATGGTATGCACCAGGAACGGAATAGGACGGATCTTTGGAAAGAACCCAGTACGGGCCATCGCGTTAAGTTCGACGAGCATCTTCATTTGTAAATTCCCATTTGTCGATTGAAGGGTCCAGGACAATCTGGCTGTTGTAGTACGTCATTCTACTTCTGTTGCAATACGCTGCGTAAGGAGTCTCCTCAAGAAAGTGATCCCACCATTTGCTGTTGATCCGAAGATACTTCGCCGGCCGCCCGGTGGTACGAGCGAAACGAGCTTCGTCGGTCAGCAGCATGGACGTAACGTTAATCCCTTGCGCTACTCTCATCAAATGACTCCTTTATGAATAGATGAAGCCTTGCATTGAACCACCGCCGGAGGCCAAAGCTCCTCGCCAGCGAAACGACAGTCATGAAAGCGAACAAGCCTACGTTCTGCTTCGCAGATATGGTAACGTCTGCTGCCCATAAATAGAGTGTTTGAGCAGGCAGCGCAATTAACATTCCAATTAGAGTATTTGCAACAGCTTCAACGAAGCTCGCTAGTTTTGATTGGCTCATAAGTCAAGACTCCCCACTTTACAGCTCGCCCAGTCGGACCCAAGTTCCATTTCAGCGACCAAAGGAATCTTGAGCTTGAAGCAGTTCTCCATGATGTGCTTGCTCTCCATCAGAGCTTCGTTTGCTTCAAGGGTCTTTGGTGCAGACCAGTCAAGCTCATCGTGGACAGTAAGCAACGGCGCTCCGAGGACATCACAGATACCCGACTCCCAAATGTCTACCATCGCCAGCTTCATGATGTCCGCTGCACCGCCCTGCAGAGCTCTGTTCAATGCCTTGTGCGTGAATTCACCGCCGGGGAACCTTGCGCGGCGCTTGAGCAGGGTGAGGATGAATCCCCTGTTCTTTGCAGTACGGGACGCAAGGTCGTACGTTCCTTTAACGAACGGAACCTTCATGAAGTAGGTGTCGATAATTGCTTGGGCTTCCTGGATTGACTTGCCCAGGTTCCTCGCCAGCAACGGAACGCCCATGCCATACACAAGTCCGAAGTTGATTGTCTTTGAGTCGTCACGACCTACGTGCGTGAGGTCATTCACCATCTCGTGGAAGTCAGTCGTCGGATCATTGTTGTACATGTCGACAGCGATGTTTGCGCCTCTTATGTTCGCTGTCGCCGCGGCATTTACAAGGAGTCGAAATTCAATCTGCGACCAGTCGAATCGCACCCAGCGTTCTCCATCGTCAGGAACATAGGTGGAGCGCATGAACTTGCCCTCCTTCCGTTTTGGGATGTTCTGGAGATTCGGATTACTTGAACTAAACCGACCAGATACTGTTCCTGATTCATCGGATCGGAGCTGATTGAACTTGCAGTGAATTCTTCCATTGACGGAGTTCTCATAAATGTAACTCTTGATGAATGTGTCACGGTACTTGACGTAGGTTCTTGCCTGCGACAATTGACGCATAAGTGGATGATCGTGAGCCTTCAACCACTCCTTCTGGAATGACGGCTGGCCTTTCGGGTAGTTTGCCGAAGCTGCTGTCATCGGGTATTTGATACCCTCTTTGTCACAGAGCCGAGCAATTTCCTGGGCTGCGTTGATACTGATCCCGCCCAAGCCTTTCGAGATCTCTTTGATCTTTACGTTAAGCTCGTCCTCAAGCTCCTGCGCTCTGTTTTCGTCGACCCTGACGCCCCTTCGCCGCATGGCAAGCATCATGGGCACAAGGCGGGTCTCAAGCTCGAACACTTCCCACAAGCCCTGCTTCTCGAGCTCTACTTTCTGTTTCGCAAAAATGCGTAGCGGAAGATCAACGTCCCCTTCGGCGTAAGGACCCACAAGAGATACCGGCGCTCGGTAGATGTTCCCTGCTTGCTTGCTGTCGACATTACCACCGTAAGCAGCGGCACACCAGCGATAGAGAGCCTCAGATGTTTTACCTTCACCCAAATACTGCGCCCCGAGGATCTCCAGTGCGTAAGAACGTTTGTACTCGTCCAACAGGGGTTCAGCATTCTGCACATCATAAAAAGGCCCGTTCCCACAATCGACTCCTTCATTCGCAAGAGCTTCAAGGTCGTACAGCAAGTTTGCACCAACGATCGGAACATCACGCCCGACCAACGAGTCATGCAGCCACTCAAAGAACTGTTCGGGGTCCATGTTGCCTCCCCCGACCTCATGCCTCAGCGGCCAGTAGCCCCGAAAGCCATCGTCCGTTCCGATCGCCACACCGACAACGTGCGCTCCCCGATTAAATCCTGGACCCTTGGTGCGCAAGTCGACGTCTTTTGTCTCGGTGTCGATTGAGATCACACGAGATGCTGACAGGTCAGGGTAGTATGCGGGAGGGCGCCACCCTGTATCTGGGATAGGGGGCATCGGACGGTTCATGACAGTACGGCCATTCTTGATAGAACTTTCGTCCTGCCAAAACATCCCCAGATCATCAGACCGCGCCATTACGACTTGACTCCGACGAATACGCCAAACAGACCGCGTTCATTTGAGAACGAGCACGGCGCTGGGAAGTTGCTGAAGTCTATCTTTGTTGCGCTTTGAAGAACCAAGGTGAGGTGATCGGCGTGGAAGACGCCTTTCGGGAAGTTGTATCCGTCGACGATTGCTTTGTCGCCACCATCGTCAGACTCAACAGTTTCACCAATGGTTATCTGTGGAAACTTGACGTTGGAGCAAAAGGCCTTGACTTTCATCACGTCGTCCAGGAATCCAGGTGGCACATAGTCTTCGGGCTGCTTTGCTGATCCGAGGATTTTCGCCAAGTCAGGCCAAGGCGACAGAAGCACTTGAGTCTTTAACCACGTACTGTCGCGATAGAAGAAGGTCACTGAGTCATCCGTCCCCGCGATGGCGAGCGGGTTCTCCTTCATCGTTATCAAGTCGTCAAGAGCACGTAGCGGGATTATAACGTCGCGGCCTGACCAGTCAATTCGCTGGCGGACTAGAATGATGTTGTTCGTTGCGTATGCGAAGCCGTCCTTTAGCAAGATGCCCATTGACCACGGACGGGATGCGTCCTTTGAAACGAAGGGCCTCAAATCCTGGACCACTTTGATAAAGTCATCCGGGGCCTTGTTCCTGTCAGCGTCGGGCTTTTCGACCGGGAAGTCCTCCATCGGAAGAACTGACAAGTAGGCTTTGAACTTACCCTTCTTTACAGCCAGTTTTCCTCCCTCCGTGAAGGACAGTCCCGGCTCATCGCCACATCCCTTGACCGCTTGCAGGAGCTTTTGTCCAGGAACAGCGCAAGGCTTGATGTCGCTCGGAAAATTGCAGTCAATCGTTACACACCCGTCGCCGGCCTGCATACGGCCATTATAGATCAGGATGTGCGTGAGGATCGGGACGATGTCTTTTGTTGCCACTGCCCCGAAGACAGTTCTGATTGCCTCAAGCATGGTATGGGTTATCCTCGTCGAGTTCGCCAGCGATATAGCCCTGTCCATGCAGCTTGTAGCAGAGCTTATGAAAGAAGACAGACCCTGTCATTTCGCCTTGAAAGGCGTTGCCGAACAAACGGACTGCTGGTTCTCCTACTTCGATTGTTCTTTTGCAGAACTCACAGCAGCGGGCGACCCTCGACGCCCCGATAAAACGGGTGGCTATTAACGGCATTACTTTATTCCTCCGAACATAAGTGCGATATTGACTTGCTTCTTCAATTGAGCGATAGAAGCGCTGTTATTCACCTGCACGTCGACGTACTCAGGACTCAACTCGCCCGACGACTTGTGGTTGAGCTTTACAGTGCCGGGGCGATCGATCATGAAGATACGTCCGCCAATCGCCCTGACGTACTCAGCCTCCTCATCGTATCGCACGTCAGAAATAACAACCTTCTGGTGACGTTTGATTTCCTTCGCAGCGACAAGAAGCCACAGGCGCGGATTGACAAGCTCCCGTCCCCACTCAGTTCCGAGAGTCTGTGCCAACTGGCGGGGCGACTTGCCGAGCTCCTTGAGTGTGCGCTCTTTCCATTCACGATCATCCCACTGCTCCATCTCCCAATTGAACATGATGTTGAGAGCCTTCTTCATTGGAGAAGCGAACGACACTTTGTGGAAGCCGTGGGCCTCAACAAGAAAGTCCGCAACTGTGTCTTTGCCTGAGCCTTCCAGGCCTGTAAGTCCGATGATTTTCATAGATCGAATAATCCTGAATAGTGGATCGGTTTAACGACTGAGATCTTCAACCACTCAATAACTTCGTAGATGCACATTAGCTGTCGCGGCGTATGGTGCGCAGCGACGTCTTCATACGTGAAACCATGCTTTGCGAGGCGTGAAGCGATATAAGCTTGCATCGTAGGATTGAGAGTTGAGTAGTGCTGCTCCAAATCCTTCTTACTGCCTGCCCTATCAGACGCAGCGATCGTCTTGATCATCCCATCCTGGGCAACGTACATTATAGATCCGTTCAACGCCGTCTGGAGCCACCATGCCGAATCGGCGGAGTACCAGTCGACGTTTTGAAGCATTCTCATACCCGTTGTCGCGAGCCCGTGTGTTCTGATATTTCCCTCCTTCTTCAAGAGGGTATGAACTTCTGCTGCCCACGAGACACGATACTTTTCGCCCACGTCATTTCGTGGTGAGATGCAGATGTAATCCGACATCTGGCACACGTCATGCAAACGTTCTTTTGATTCGTTCTGGTGAAAAACCGGGAGCACGACATTTCCGAATTCTTTTACAAGGATATTGAAGTTCCTGTCGGAAATGCGAATGGCTTCCTCGATCTCTTCATTGCTTGCAGTGCGGCCGCGTTGTCCAGGAATTTTGTCAAGGTTAATCAGCCAGATCTGCTTGAGGCCGCCTTTGTATTTTTCAATCAGCGCTCCATACGAGTGCAGGAGTTGGTCCAAGTGGACCTCAGCGCCCTTCGACCATGCGGTAAAGGCTCCGCTGTCAAGGAGGATCGTCGACTGCCCTTTGTGCTGTGCTGCGTAGTACATCCAATCATCTGTCGCTCGCATATACTCCTTGTGGCATGACTGGAGGCGATGCGTACACATGAGCGTGAGTTTCTCTTTCTGTTCGACAGTAAAGTTGCCGATACCAGAAAAGTAGTAATGGACTGCTTCGTTATTCATTTCACCGGCTCCGTATCAACTGACCAGATCTTCTTCCCGGGATTGTGCGGGTGGGGCTTCTGGTATGCGTCAGATGCAGCGATAAACATGGCGCTGCGCTTCCCGTCGTCTTCTTTGAAGAAAAAATCCCCCTTGAGGATATCTTTCACCTCAGAGGGGATCCAACGACGACTTTTGAAGATCAGAACCAATTCAGTCCTCGGACCAGTATTCTACGGTGGGCCAGAACTTGATGCCGCCGCGTGGCGAGAAGCGGCCGACGACTTCGATGTACAGGGGGTTGAGAAGCTCGATGAGGTCATTGGCGATACGGCTGACGCAAGCTTCGTGGAATTCACCGTGCATGCGGAAAGAGCCAAGGTACAGCTTGAGGGACTTCGACTCAACGCACGATTCGCGGGGAATGTACTTGATGTAGATCTCGGCGAAGTCAGGCTGACCGGTCTTCGGACACAGGCTCGTGAATTCAGGCGCAGTGATCTCGATCGTCATGTCGCTTTTGTCTTCTGTTCCGACACGGGGATTTGGGAACTTCTCGAGAAGCGTTTTGTCCGGCATGTCGTAGCTGTACTTCGTCTTCTCACTTCCAAGAGCGGTCAGACCTGCAGAAAGGTTTGTTTCGTTCGTCATGTTACTTTCCTTTACGGTTTTTACGGCGGTTGATGGCTTTTTGCTTCGTGCATTCTTTGCACGGTTGGATGGGGTCCCCGGGCTTGTGCCAGTGGTCCCCTCCGTCAGTCATGCGCTTATAGAACTCGCGCTCAACGTTCTTTGTGATACCGCACTTCGTACATAGCAGGTCAGTCCTGTACCTTGCATAGACTTTCCCAAACTTCGAACGAAGTGATGCCTCCTCAGCAGTTTCAACGGGTTTCACCTCAGCTGTCCTGAAAAGCTGGGCAAATAGTGAATTATCTCCCAATTTTGGGGCTGCTGGCGGCGCGCTGGCGGCGTTTAGGTTATTGGCTGGGTGTAATGGCATGGCAGCTAAAACCTTATGCAAAGGGGTTTTCAGCGTCATTCGGCGCTAAATCATCGCCGCATCGCACACTGACAAAGGACGGAATGTTTGGCTTGTCCTTCGCACCTATTGGGAAGTGTTTGTAGGTGATGATGTCGCCATTGTTCCACGTAAGCTCCCGGTCAGCAGCAGAGAACCCTGTGCCGACCTTGAACTCAACCCCTGTTTTCAAATCCCGGACGATGAGAGCTCCCATCACCCCTGCGCCGCGCTTGTTGTCCTTGTGGGACGATCGCTTCGTGTAACCATGCTCGTCAATCGTTGCTTCGTTGTCGTTGTGCATCAACTCCTCTTGGCCTATGATTACGGCCTCAGCGTCGATGAAACGCTTGAGCTTCAACCGCCAATTCTGCTTTAGGGTTGATCGGCCTTCTTTGTAGGGCGCTTCTGGATCAGCAAGGACGACTCCCTCGTAGCCCAGGGCAAGTGCTTTGGCTTCGAAGGCGACCAGTTCGTCGAGGTTGTTTATCCTTGTTTGCTCAACGAAGACTGCCCTATACCCTGGGCTATCCTTCTTGTTGTGACACTCAAGGAACGGGGTCTCGAGGCGCAGGAAAAATGGTGTGTCCTTGTCCGGCCAGTAGTCGAATACGAAGAACGTGAAGTCAGGCTCGCCGCCGAAGGCACTTACACCGGATGACGTTGCACGCCGCACATCCTTGGCAGTTGGCGACCCAACGATGATCTCACCATCGAAACCCTCGTATAAAGGGCAGCTCAACTGCTCGCGGATGTAGTTGTTGCGGATTGGCTTACCACTGGACGACTTGGCAATCCCATCCTCTACGTAGCAGCGATTGCCGTCATACTTGAAGCTGCCAAGCTTCGGAAAGGTGACTTTGTCCAGATGCAAGACACCCTGCTTGTCCATCACGGATTCACACTTCATCGGTCTCATGATTTGGTCATCGTCCTCTGGTCAATGACAACATGAGCTTCCTCAGCCGTTATCGCAATGAAGACGACCATGCTTGGACTGACAGTCACGACTGTCCCGTCGTCTTTTTCAACGATGGCAACTGAGTACGAAACGGGATTGTCCTGCTCGAAAAGTTCGAAAAGTTCGAGCCCCCAGGCGTGGAACTTGCCAACAAAATCGTTGGCTTTCATGTATCCCACCCCAGGAACATAGTCCCCATTTTTCATTACAAGAACAGGTCTCATGATACCTCCTTTATATGGCCCTACTTCGTCAGTGAAAGAAACTCTGCTTTACATGCTGCGTCATGTGCCATGATACCACGGAAAGCTGAGGTCGTTGTGCTCTGCCCGTGAATTTTCTTCCCGCGACTTTCCATGCACATGTGGCGAGCGTCCATGATAACGCCGACACCCAACGGCTGCAGATGTTCCATCATGGATTCAGCAACCTGCACCGTCAGCCTTTCCTGGACCTGGAGGCGGCGCGCAAACACATTGACAAGCTCCGGGATTTTGCTTAGTCCAGTGATACGCTTGTTCGGAATGTAGCCGACGTGGCAGATTCCGAAGAACGGCGCCATGTGATGCTCGCAGTGTGAGTAGAACGGGATGTTTTTGACAAGCACGATTTGGTCGTAGTCGTCAGCGCCGTCCTCGAAACACTTGAGGACCTTTGCGGGATCTTTTGCGTAGCCCTCAGTCCATTCGGCCCACGCCTTGGCGACGCGCTTTGGGGTTTCAATCAACCCCTGCCGTGTCGGGTCTTCGCCAATGACCTGAAGGATGCGAGTGATGCTGTCCTCAACCGACGACCCTGCGCTTTCCTCCCAAGGGAAAACAACGAACCCGTCGCTGAAATCAAGCGGGTTCTGTTTCTTGTCGATCATGGCGAAGAATTCTGTCCACGGGTACCTGGCAGACCACTGCTGCTTCGTCGATCCTGTGTCGAGAATGTCGTCGATGAAGATGTCGGCGGCTTCCGGCTTGTTCGTTACGACGTATGCACCCTTTCCCATGAGAGCATAAGCGACTGGAACGCCGCCCCTTGGCACAGGGAAGATCTTGATGATCTTACTGCCCCTGTCCGCTTTTGCCCAGAATCCCTGGATTCGGTTGTGCAGCAAATCGACCAGATCGTCGATGTCACTGTGCCCAAGAGCTATAGCGTTGCTGTCGCGCTGCATTTGCGAGTCTCCTCAATTGTTACTTTTGTAAGAACAACGCCCGTCCCCATGAGTTCGCGAGGGCCGACGATGTTAAGCAGGTAGAGCGCCATGTTTTCGGCAGTCGGATTGAAGGGTACGATAACGACACCGTGACGATCAATCTGCCACAACGCGTCAGCCCACGGATCGTCGAACCACATGAGGAACTTGTGATCCCAGTTCGTCTCAAGCCACTCGCAGAGCAGTTCCTTGATAACTGAGAAGTCAATGACGCGGCCCACGGAGTCAAGGCCCATTGCGTCTTCGCCCGGCCGAGTTTTATTTATTGCGACTGATTCAGCGTCCGGGGTGCATTCAAAGTGGATGCGGTAGTTATGCCCGTGCAGGTGGGCGCAGCAGGACTCATGCCCGTAGACACGATGGCCGCATGAGAAATCATGAAAGCGCTGGGCAGTAATCATTTCGGCACCTTAACCCTGTAAAGGGCCTCAGAAGCTCTCTGTGACTCCTCACGAGCCGACAGGAGCGTTTGATTCGGCTTGTACGTCGCTGCATAGAGCCGATTGTACAGGGCAAGAGACCGCTCGTCCTTGAGCGTCAAGGGGTCGATCGAATTGAGGAATTCCGCATTCGACATGAAAGACGTATTATCCACTTTTATCTCCTGTCCCATTATGCAAGACGAATCTTGTAGTTGTCAGTGTCCGGCATCGCCATGAGGCCTTCGGCGACAGCTCGCAAGACCAACGGATCAGGGATGCCAGCTTCAAAGAACCCCTTGGCACGAAGAAGCGTCGCATGATCGTGGCCGGTTGGCGGATACTTTCCGTCATACGCGGTGTGAGTCCACGCAAGAGCTCCCATGCAGCCGGGAATATCCTGGGCCATCATGATCGACTCAGCCTTGGACAGATTCATCAAAGGCGTATGGATCGTAAAGCCGTAGAACAAATCCGTGTGGTCCAGGGAGAAGCCGCGGCGGACGCTCATCTGCGCAGATCGGATGAAGCTGTCACGGCAGTCGGGATATCCGCCAAAGTCCTCTTGGCAGACGCCCATGACAAGGTTTGGAATGCCTCGGGCATACGCGTGATTCGACGCGAGAGTGATGAACAGGAGGTTGCGGCCGGGCACAAACGTCTTTTCGAGACCGCCGGGCAGGGAGTGGAAATTCGGGTACTGTTCAAGCCGCTCGCTCGAAATCAGTGGCGACGAGCCCTGCAGAACTTTACCAACTTCGATGATTTCGTGGCTTGCCACACCTGCGAGCGAGGCGATCCGTATCGCCGAGTCAATCTCGATCACATGAGTCTGTCCGTAGTTGTACGTGACCGCATGAACCTCATCGAACTCGTCAAGAGCCCAGAAAAGGCAGGTTGTGCTGTCTTGGCCGCCGCTAAGAACGACGAGTGCTTTACTGTTTTCCATTGAGGTACTCCTCGCGAGTGATTACGGTTACGTCTGCGAGAGCTTTCTCGCGGGTAAGGTCATTCCTCAACGACTCAAGGAACTTCTCACCATCCCAGACACGGCGGTGGTCATACTGCACCCGACCGTTCGTTGTTACTTGCAAATACAAATCTCTGCCTTGCATCATCTACCCCTAGTAAGAGTACGCTTTAGTGGAACTTGGAAGGATAAGCGATAACTTCTCCTTTGCTCGTGTTACAGCTACGTAACCGACACGATGCTCGTCGGTTGGATCTTTCACATACTGCCCATAAGTCCTGGACGACATGTCCGGTAGAACGATCACATGGTCGGCCTCACCGCCCTTTACTCCATGGATCGTGTTAATTGCAATCTTTGGCGTAGCAGTCAGTTTGCGACCTGACCGAAGGATTGACAGGTAGTAGGCTCGCATTGGGAGTTCTATTCCCTCAAGTGCCTCATGCCAGATGTCAGTCTTCACAAGACCATGTGACAGCTTGAGGTTCTCAATCGACACCTGAGCGTTGTCCTCAAGGTGGTTTGTGCTGACCTTTGCACCACGAGCGAGGTATGAACCCACGACCATGTAGTCATACATATTCTTGACAGCCTTGCCGGTCACTGTTGAGCCCTTGCGTAGGGTTTCCCACGTAATGATCGCCTCGACGTGTGAGTGCTTGATACTCGAATAGCCGTGCCGGCCGAGGAACGGGTGCCCTTGGTTGCGCAGGATCTTTGCTATGCGGTCAAGAAGAAAAACGTTACGGACAAGGATCAAAGTTGTTTGATCGTTATCTATTTTGATATAGTCCACTGTGGGGAGAATATCAACAAACCCGTCGACATCCCGCGGTTTAAACGGCTTGTCGAAACGGGTCCCAACCTTCTTAATAATCTCGTTCGCCTTGTTAAAAACCGAACGGGGAATCCTGTACGACTGATTGAGGATTGTCTGCTTACCTTTAAGCGACATGAAGGTCGGGGTGTCAGCACCCGACCATTTGTAGATACTCTGATCATCGTCACCTGCTATATAGACTTTGGTTGCTTTCGAGAATGCGATCTTGAGGACTCGCCACTGTAACACAGATAAATCCTGGGCCTCGTCAACGATTGCGACGTCGATGTCCAAGGGCTTGTTGTATGCGACGAAACGGTGAAGGAGGTCCGTGAAGTCCAGGAGTAGTTTGGCATCCTTGAATTTGGCAAGCGATTCGCTGAGGCGTAGGAGTTCGTACCAGTCAAGTCCTGTGTCCTCGTTCTCCCAGATGTCACGTAATGGGCGGCAGGTGATTCTTGCAAAGTTATCTGTGAAGAGCAGTCTGTCCCCTGACTCAGATCCAGTGGGTAAGCCGGTCTCAGATTCGTCGAATGTTCCTTCAAACTTGTATCCGAGCAAGTCACCCAGCTCGCGGTAAGCGTTCTTGTCCATCATGTCGGACTTTGTCATGCGCAGGGCACGGAAGCAAAGGCTATGGACAGTTCTGAAATACGGGAGGTCTTTTGCTGAGAGTTTGAATTTGGTGCAGGTGCGATCAACTGCTTCGTTGACCGCCTTCTTCGTAAAGCTGACGAAAGCAACGCGGTCAGGGGCGTATCCCTGATCGAACGTATGTTCAAGCGAGTTTAGAAGGTAGTGCGTTTTACCACATCCAGGAGGCCCAAGTACGACCTCCTGGTTTTCAATTATACGCATTATCGTTTCCTGGGTTATTGGAACGCTTCGTTCTTACTTACTTCCGGTGTTGAGTACGGACTCCCTCCATCGTCGAATAGTTTGACAGCCCAAACAGGCGTCGACTTTCCCTTGACCATGATCGATTCGTGCTTCGTCCCGATTGCAGCCATGCTCGCCCATACTTTGCGCGGCTCAATCCGTAGGCCTTGTGTCTCCAGGAAGCGGATGAGGTCGTTTCCTCTAAAGTGGGTAAAGCCGGACGCTTCGTCAGTCCAGTGCCTACCCAGCAAGATCTCTTCGCTAGTTTTGGCTGGCGGCACAAGATTAAAGAATTGTTCGATGTGGTGAGTAGCCCGGCCGCGAGTGCCACTGTCAATAGGAGCTTTCTCACAACGGACGTTCTCAAGTTTGTCACGGACCATTTTCTCCCATGCAGATGACTTCACGGTTCCCGGAAGTCTGTTCAGGTACTGGACGCACAACTTCCGGAACTTCGCCTGACTCAATAAATCCTCAGTGTCAAGTTCCATGCGATACCCTTCAACGTCAAGGTACCAAATCGGCGGATCAGTCTCAACCTTTACCAGATCGCCAATGTTCAGCCCTGTGTCGCTACCGCCCATTTCCTTGATGCCGAACTCGCGCTTTGAACAAGTCGACTTGTTGCAGAATGTTACGAGCGGCGGCTTGGTACATGGGTAGAAGTATTCTTTCCTCGTCAAGCTGCGCGAAACCATCTGCACATCTCGTGTCGGAAGCGGCGGTTTCATGACGTGGTGATTTATCTTGTCAAGCTCTGTTTCCCAGTCGTCACCGAACTTCAACATCGCGTAGACGCCCATTGCAAAGAGCGCGTTGTTCCTGGACCCTTCTGGGACGCCATTCATTGCCATGACCTGCAAGCAAGGCGGCCCATCGCTAAATTCGTCAGCGAGAACGACCTTCAAGCCCATCAACTGCGCCTCAGAGATACGCATGCTTTCCGCGTAGTCCAGGAATGCTTCGAGCTTTAGCGACTTCCTTCCATTGATCGCATACCTTGACGTTTTCTTCTGGTCGAAGTAAGGCATGTTCAGCCAGTTGCCTACGTCTCTCGTATTGGCGAGCTTCACTTGCTTCGGATACACCTCAACTCCGCCATATCCGAGGCCAATGGCTATCTCGCACAGTTTGGCTCGCACAGCAGATGCGGGAACCATTCTGTCCATGTAAAGTGTAACGTGCGCCCCACCGCTCTTTGTCCGAATCACAACAAGCGGCAGTTGCATGCTCTTGATCTTTAGGTCGAGTGCTTCAAGATCAAGAGGGTAAATGTCAATGTCAATCGCGCCCCAATTGCAGGTCGCGTCATCGGTAATCGTAATAACCCCGAGGCCTCGCTTGCCCTCAAGGTGCGCTGTCCATTGGAGGGCTGTATATTCACCCGCGATGGTCTGCGCCTTTCCCTGCATTTTATTCTTTGCCTCGTTCAGGCCTTCAATGACATACGATCCGTATGCACGATTGAGACCTTGATAGAGCGCAAAAAGCCTTTTCTCCAGTTCCATGGAGTTCCCTTAGTCAGAACAATCGCCGTGGGACCATTCCCACGGCGTACTCTCAACTACAGGGTTTAGAAGGCTACCTCGGGCTCGTCACCGCCAGCCGCTTCGCTCATCGGGTCGACGTGATTGGCCTTCGCCTTACCACCGACGATCGCCTTACGGAACTCGACAGCTTGGGCGTACAACGACGGATCAAGGTGCTCACGGCATTCGCCGATCTTGAACCCGAACCACGAGCCCTGATCGTTGCTGCGAGCGTTGGTGCCGAGGTTCCAAATGCGCGAAGCCATCGGAGCCGGCCCTTGCATTCCTGTCGACGGATTGGTCATCTTGATGTTCTGCATGCGCGACATCCACTGCTTCGATTCCTTGACCTGAGTGGACGAGAACGTCATGACAACCGGCTGATACGACTCGCCGACTTTCAGCAAGCAGTAATGCACCCGGGTATCGACAAGCTGCTGGTCCGGGAAGTCGTCCATGATGTCGCGGTTCTTCGTGGGATCCGGATCCTTGTGCGTTTTCTGCACAATCGGATCGCTGGGCAGATACTCGCCCTTGAAGCCGCCGCCTTTTTCGCGCAGGCCCCAGGCAATGAAGCGCTGCTGGAACAGGACCGGCACAACTTCGATGCCTTCGTCGCCGTCGTACAGTTCGCCCGAGACGGAGTTGAAGAACATGCCTTCTTCGGCGTCAGGGTTGTAAGCGCCGTCGGACTTCTTGCACTGCGGCGAGCCGGACTGGAGGATGTAGACAAACGGAATTGCGTAACAATCAGACGTCGCTTCTTCGAAACCGGAACCAGTGTCCTCGGCCATCTGCGCCATGAGGGCGGTTTGGGCTTCGGTGAGGGTCGCCACCTGGGTGGTTTGGTCCTGGACTGCGGGTTCGGTTTTTTGTGCTTTTGCCATGATGATTCTCCTAGCGGTTTTTCGGGATGGTGATCTTGGACTTCGTTGCTTCGTACGCACCGAAAGTCTTGAGCGGGACATCTACGCCTTGGCCCAGTTGCTCGCGCAAAAGAGCCTTAAGGGTCTGCGGGTGAATCGTCTTCGAGTCAGTCGGGGCGAACCCGTTCTCGACAAGAATCTTTGCAGCCTTGAGCGCCATTTCGTCCTCGCCTTTTCCGAAGAGCATCTGGACCTGATGCTTGATAACTCCTTCGAGGCCGCGCTCACGAAGCCATGCTTCGGCTTCCGGGAAACCCTCTTTCGGTACGGAACAGTAGATGTCTTTCTTGATCTCGATCTTTTCCCCGGTGTCCAGGGTGAATGACGACATCCCGACTTCTGCCATTGCGTTGGGCAGCAAGGTCTCGGACACGTTACGAAGTTCTTCCGCCTTGACTTTCAATTCAAGGGAACGAGCTTCGATTTCGCGTTCAAGGGCCAACTGCTGCTTTGCCAACGAGGAAATCTGCCCCAACTGCGTCGCGGAAAGCTCTTCTGCTCCTTCTGCGAACTCGTCAATTGCTTCTTCCATTGCTACGTCCTTCCGTTAATGTCTACAAGAATGGGAAAATACTTCCCAAGTTTCCTGTCCCACTTGAGCATCCGGACGCGACCATTATTGTAGCTGGCAGCGACCATTGCGGCGGCACACATGAGAGCAGGATCCCCAATTGGAACAAGGAAGTCGTCATCCGTAAATGACGACAGCTTGTCGTTGAGAATTTGGACAGTCATTGCAGGGCCGATAAAGCTCTGCTGCTGTTGAAGAAGAACGACGGGCTCGCCCCATTCAGTAGCGGGAGTGAGATCAACCGCTGGCACAAGTTCGCCGTCCTTGCGAGTTGTTGGCTCGCATACGATAAAAACTTTAGACTTCATACACAACTTTCAGGTCCATCATGTACTCCGAAATTTCTTTCTTTGACGCAAGCAGGTTAAGGATATGTTCGTCTACTGTGTTCGGGCACACTAGGTCCTCATACAAGACGCCATGCCCGTGCTCCGACTCAGCGCCCTTCGATCCGTAACGGTGATTTCTGTCCTCAGCCTGCTGGCGCTTCTCACTCGAAAACTGGTTCGAGTAAAAGAAGGTCATCGGAATTTCGTTAAAATCGAGTCCAATTCCGCCTGCGTCGACGGTTCCGACGAGGTACTGTACTTCTCCTCGCTTGAACGCGTACATATTGCGCTCTCTCGCGTCGTGTTTAGTCTCACCGTAGTAATCGACAGCTTTCCCTTCGAGGACGGATAGGACGTCTTCGACCTCGTGCTGGAACCGGCACCAAATGATAGTTTGCTCCTGCCGATCTTCAAATGCCTCAAGCATTTCAGCAATGGCAGGATTCTTCTTAGGATCCGGGTAAAGCTTCGTAAGAGTGCCTTCTTCATTTATCATGTACCCCCGAACGAGTTGCGACAGGCGCATCATCAAAGTCATCTTCTGGATGACAGTGACCAAGGTGTCATTAAAGAACGCCTTCTGCTTTTCCTTGAGCGAGCGATACATGCGCTCTTGATCCTTCGCCATCTCAAAATACCGGCGCTTGTAAATCTTGGGCGGCAGGTCGAAACACTCAAGTTTTGTCTTGCGATACGAGTGCGGTTCGATCAAGCGTTTCAGGCGGTCAAGGTTCTTGTAGATCGGACGCCCCGTGATTTCGTCAGTTGCAACGATTTGTGGAGCCATTCTCAACTTCGGGTTATCGCGAAGGAGTTTAACGATCAGCGGCGAGTTTGCCGAAAGGAGTTGTGCGTATTCGGGTTTGAATGCAAAGAATGAGGAGCCCAGGATTTTCGGGCTGAGGAACTTGAACTGCGTAAAGAGGTCGAGTGGCGATTCCGGGGAAGCAGTTCCCGACAGTATTCTGCGGTACTTCGAGTGCTTGCCAAGATCAACGATGTTTTCCGTGCGCGATGAGCTTGGCGACTTGATCCTGGACGACTCATCGACAACGAACATGCAGTTGAATGTTTGCAGAAGCCTTTGAACAAGAGCGAAGCCCTTGGGAATGCGCTTTGACTTCTTGCTTGTGTCGCCTGAGAATGACTCGATGTTTAGCGCAATGACGCGCAGGTATCGTCCAGGGTTGAAAAGCGCCTCACACGCCCTTTCGGCGGGTGCTGAAGAGCTCTTCCAGATTGCCCACTTCCACGGGACGTTGTCTGGGAAATGCTTTGGAAAGTCGTCTCTGATCCACTTGCGGTGGACGCCGTTCGGAGCGACAATAATCAAACAGTCGATTTGTTGCGCCATATACAACATAGCGGCATTATCAACGATGGGTTTTGACTTGCCGGTGCCCTGTTCCATTAAGTAGGCGAAATATTCACGCTCACTACTTATCTCTAGGAGCTCTTGCTGGTGAGCAAAAGGAGGGCACTTGAATGTATATGAAGAGAGCATTTATTTACTCAGTTAGACCTGTATGGCAACTACTATAACATGGGTTTATTGGACGCGTATGGAATAGTATTTGCAGTGTCACGTTAAAAACCAGCCTAAATCTGCGCGTTTGCGGGTTGCTGGCGGCGCGCTGGCGGCGTTAAGGTTATTGGGCTGCTATACAAGCCAGCCCCTCAAAACCTGTTTCAGCCCCTATTGTCCGTTGAAATCGTGGGGTCAGCTTGCATTTTCCCGCGAAACCATGATGCAACGCCAAGAACCGGAGTTGCCAAAGCATTGATCGCCGCGAGCGATGCCAAAACAGATGGCAGCGCTGCAACTGCTTTATCAGCGCCCGGCGCTCCGAAGATTTGAGCGATGAACGTACCGATGACAAGAAGCGATGCCATGATGAGATTTAGCGCAAAGCTGAACCCAACCGCCGGACGCCACGAGTACGTCGGCCAATGGTCAGCAGCAGCCTCAGCGATCATCGTGTTGTTGATGTCCTTCGCGTTCTGAACACAGAGTGTCTCGAACTGGATCTGCTGGTCAAGCATTGCCTTCTTGTACTGGAGAACGAGCGACGGGTCAGCTTGCAGGGCTTTGAGTGCTTCGTCGCCCGTGCTGGTTCCGGTGACTTGCTTGGCGATATCAATGGCTTTCTCAGCTACCGCCGCAGCAGTGTCGCTTCCCGACAGCCATTTGATCAACTGTGGAACGTACTGGGCGAGGCCTAGGGCGATTGTAATGGGTTCCATTAGTCTGCTCCTTCGAGTAAGTTGGCAGCGATACGATTCATCCACCCTTTGCCGAAGTCAGGGAAGATCTTGCACGAGACAAGATACTTGATGCGGTAAGCATTGAATCGCATCATGATGAATCGTTTGTCGCAGGCGTTGGCGCTGGCGAGCGTCTTGCTCCCGATAACCCCGTCCTCTTCAACGCCACAAGCGCGCTGGAGCCACTTAGCAGCAGAGCCTCCATGATAGTTTGCGTCAAGGACTTGGAAAGCTACTTCGGAATCCAGGTGGTCCAGGTGCAGTGGGTCCCAATAGTGCTTCTTGGCAATCAACTCTGCTGTCTCACGCGGAAGGTACTTCATCGAGCCCTTGTATCCGTTCTCATGAGCTACGCGACACGAGATACCCCACATCGTACCGTCAAGGATACCCTCGTTGATCCTGCCTGTCGACCAGTTGCCTGGGTCCTTCGGGTTGAGCGTGAATTTCCCCTCGTTGATCATCAAGACGCCGAAAGCGTCAGAGAAGTTGGTGATGTTCATCTTACCTCCTTGTTTATACGATCGACTACGGTACGAACGTCGTCAGCTGTCTGAATTACGTCATGCGCCGCGTGGGTACGCATTTCCTGGACTGTCCTCATTGTGAGGTCGATCTGAGTAATTACCCAGTAGCCGATGAGCGTCCAGAAGACACAGACTGCTGTGACAAAACCGGTAACGAGCCAGATATACTTGCTGTACTCGAGGTTTTGCTTCCCTTGGTCTTCGGCGAAGATCTTGTGAGTCTCTTTCACTTCTTTGACTTCGACGAACACTCGCCCGAGAGCAGCATTCTGGTGTGCGTGATTGTTTTCGAGAACCTCGACTTTGCTCAACTGCTTCGTGTTCTCGTCAACAACCTCGGTAAGACGCGATACGTTGAAGTTCAACGATCGGATCTCAGCTTTTAATTCACCCCATGTTGCATCGTGTTCGTCGCTCATTTTGTTTTTCCTTTTTAGGTTGGTTCGATGGGCCACTCTACTTCTAGTGGAAATCCTTCCTGCTTCGTTATGTCTCTTAAATCTTGTCTGTACGTGGCCCACTCAGCCCTCTTAGCTTCTGGAGCATCTGGGAGCTGCGTCCAGTCTGATGCCCAGAGTTTTCTTGCCCTTTCTATTTTCACAGCCTCGAGAGCGAGCTTTGTGTCCTTGACCCAGTTGAAGTCTACCCACCTATGAATCGCGGAGGGCGCTGTTCCTCTTTCGAGAACCTTCCCGTCCCTCACGTATAGCTCGGAGACACATTTACCATCGGGGAGCTCAATCAGCACGAGACTTTTGTCAGCGTCTTCTGGAACTGCATAAGACACCGTGCATAGTATTTCACCCGATTCGCTAATCTTTGCGTGAGTTATCATGTCATGTACCCCGATATCAGAGTGTTGGTCATAATGGGAAAATTCACGTTGTACGACCACCACATACCGGGAAATCCTGGTGGGGATGGAGAGTACGCGCTATACACTAACTGCTGGCACGAAATGTGGGTTTCGCTAGTTAGGGCAAACCCTGAATAATAAGCAGACTTTAAATGCGACCTATCCCAGACTCTTGATAGCGTTGATCCGGCTATCATAAGAAATCTTCTTCCAAATTTCGGAGTTGGAACGTCTAGCTCGAAACTGGACAGTTGTGTAAAATTCACTACGGTGTCTATATTTATTGTTCTTTCTGCGGAACTGAATATCAGCTTACTGTCGGGCCCTAACACGTTAAGACCGAACCCTGACGTCGGAACAGGGAGTTCCGTCGACCTCGCGAAAACAGCATAGTCGCACGGAACAATCGCTATGTTGTTTGTGAATACGTTCCCACCATCTGCTTCGCCTGACGAAAAATTTGACCACGTACTAACAATCCAAACCCCATACCCAGGTCTTGCAAAAAAGAACGTAGGAAGGGCTTGGACCGGAAACGTGGCAGCTCCCAATGTTGATCCAGCTTGCAGAACTCTGTACCGCGGGTAAATGTCGTCAATCTGAAGAAAGCCGCTTGAAGTTTTGACCTCAATACCGAAAGCCATCTAGCACCTCGCCACAATTATAGTCGACCACGATGTTTTAACCTGTATCACAGGAAGGTTAAATGTACCGTCGTTACTAACGATATTCCATCCCAGGGTTCTTATCTCCAATCCACCCTCAGCAACAACAACGTTTGTCGGGGTATCGAAAGTCGAGTCATAAATCCGACTCATTCCAGAGGCAACCCAGGTTCCATCTAGCGTCATCCCGGCGTCCGGGATGAAAACTGTTCCTACATCTAATATCTGGCCGTAAGTAACAGTTGAATGGTACCTTAGTATGCGACCCTCAGACGACAAGGTCATCACACCCGCTGAATTGAAAATTTCTATCCCGTAGGCCATGTTACACCGCCGAGAGATCGCCTAGTTTGATTCGAAGGGTCCCTGCTGCGTCGTAGACCTTAATAACGTTGTTGTACATCTCAAGTCGAGCGCCAGATGCAGCGCTTCTCACTTGCAGGGTTCCAGCGAAAATTGCAATCCCACTGCCGATGAAAAATTGCGGCGAGTTGATGAACAGGTTCGTTCCATTCCAGATCAGGTACTCTCCAGCAGTGTTTCCGACTTGGAACTTGTAAGCGTTCGTGCTGTACCCTGCGTAGATGCCGTTTCCCGATCCCCAATTGGCTAGGGTAGCGCTCTTTACGAAACCCGCGACATCAAGTGTCATGCTGCCGGCTGTTATCGCACCAAGGTTCGCTGATATAGCGGACAGGGACGTCACTGCCAGCTTGTCTGCTGCGATCGAAGCAGCGACAAAGTTCGCTCCATCTCTTGTAAATTTCCACGAGAGAGATGCCGAATCCCATCCCCAAAGACCACGTTGAGTCGCGACTGTTGTGTCGAAGAAGAAAGCTAAGTTCCCACCAATTGCTTCTGGATTTACAGGAATCGACGTTAGCGTCGGGATGCCTCCTGCGCTTAACGTCGTAACAAGGAACTCAGACGAGTAAGACAAGCCCGTCTTTCCAAACACGTCATATCCAGCGATACGAATGTAGTAGTCCGTACCTTGCGCAAGGCCCAGGATTGCTGTGGCTGTCCCTGGGCCGTCGTACGCGACAGTCGCTGTTGCTGGATCGAACCCTGTTACTGAGCCTCTCACAACTTTAAACCCTGCGTAGTCTGTTGTCCCTGGAAGCGTGAAGGACACAGCGAATGAGCCCACCCCGGGCTGGATACTAAGTCCTGTTATATCGCCGGCCGCCACTTGAGCGTTCGTTATCTCGAGGGTCGCTGTTGTTGGAGCAGACCCGATGCCCTCCGTAAGAAGAACAAGCGTGAGGGCGCGAACAGGAACTCCTCCTGTGTCCGCCATCATGTCTTCGTAGGTGTATTCGAAGCTGTTCGACCTTATACCTGTTACGACACGGAGCGTTGTTGTGAGGTTCTTCACAGTCATCTTAAACGAGTCAGCGCCTACTACGTCGCCCCACTTCGCTTTTACATCGCGACCACTCCACGGCTGAGCGAGCACGAACGAGCTTATCCCCTGCGTCCTGGGTCCTTTAAGAACGACTGGATACTCTATCACGCTGGCAAGAGTCTCTTCAACAAGAAGGTGTGTGTTGAAACTCGTAAATTTCAGGTAAATCGTTTTTCCGACAAGGCTTGGCAGGTATGAGAACCGGAATACGTTTCCGTCTATGATCAAGAACGGCTGTGCTGTCGCGTGAGCCTTTATCTCCGTTGTGTAGATGCCCCGGTGAAGAACGCTTAGGGTGTAACGGTTCGCGGCAGTGAGAACTGTATCCCGATAAGCGATCATCTCGTCATCGAAGTAGCACAGGGTAATGCCTGCGTCATACACTTCCTGGGACACTGACGACACTGTTCCGAGCGACATCGACAAGTCGATGCCTAGGGAATTAACAACGTCTGGATCCGAGTGAAGCGCTAGGCCCGTTGTTGTTACACCCATCTGAGAAGCGCCGATCAGGGTACCCGCAACTGAATACTCCGTACCGTCAAGAGACATCCAGACGCGGCAACCACCCCACTCGACAGAGTTTCCGCAAGCCCCAACAATAAGCTCGCACCCCGTCGCTGCTTCTGTCACTGGAGCGTCTATGATGATTGGAGTCCTGATGCTTCCTGGAGGACTTGAGAAGAACGTAGGCAGCGACGGGACGTTAAGCGACGTCGGAGCTGCATAATTCCAGATCCCTGAATCCTCTGACTCAGCAGTGAATACGACCGTTCCTGGGCGTGACTCCTCTTTTGTAACAAGGCGCATCGGGAAATGCAGGCCGTTCTTCACAACGTCAATAACGTCCGTCGGTTCGAGGTACGTGTATTTCCTGGATAAGGAAAGCCTGTGGCTCGTCCTGGCGATCCATTCAGCATGAAGTACGGTATTCGCGATCGTTAGGGAGTCCGCAGCTCGCATTGTGATCGGCATTTCGATCTTTTTCTGCAACCTGCTTTTCGTTGCGAGGCGGCGCGCAACTGGCGACCGACCCTGCTGGAATGAATCGTCGATGTTGATGTAGAGAACTGTTACTTCGTAGGGCAGTTCAAGTTCCATCTTGCGGGTTGTCGCCAGTAGGTCGCCTGCCTCTGATCCGGCTTCCCTTGCGTCAAGTTCATCCTGTTGGATTGTCGCAGCAAGAGTGGGATTCCCTCTCTTGATGAATTTCACGACGTTATTCGACTCAACGGCGTCGAAGAAGAACGCAGTTGCAAGAGGCTCAAGCTGTTGTCTTGGCGTACCCCGGTTGCTTACTCTGTAGCCCAGGATTGGTTCCGACAGGGATGTTACGTCGATCTCTGCTGGCGTCAATCCGGCTTCCTGACAAATCAGGGATACGACTTGACCGAGGGTGTTCGTGCCGTTCTCGATCTCAAACTCAAAGTTTGGAATCGAGTTGCCGTGTCTTGCAAGCTGGTAGGTGTTGAATACGACGTAGCAGACCCCCCTGTAGGCTGGGGTGTATGTCACTCCATTGTGGGACTGGATGTAGCTATCCGCTAACTGTGTCTCAGAACCGTCGTGGAAGGTTATGGAGTCTGTTCCTACTCCGTCCTCTATGGAGTAGATGAGCATGCCGTTCGCCCATATCTTACGCAAGCCACCTGTAACCGGGCCGCGGCAAATTGCAACCGCCATATCCACGGAGTACGTGAATGTGATCTGCGTTGTAGTCTGCTTACTGCCACCACCTCCGCCGCCACCCTTACCCCCGCCACCGCCGCTGGATGTGCTCGTTGTTTGGGTGTGCTTCGTTTCCTTTACTGGCATCGACCAGATGATATTGCCAGCCAGTCGTGACAGGTTGTAGACAGACGGAATGTCAAGCCCGAAGGTTGAGTTTTGAATCTTTGTATCAGAGATCCGGGGCCCTGTTACAGTCCTATTTGAGTCGTTACCACTGGAGCTTCCACCAATCGCGTTGCCCAGCATGCTGCCAATGGCATACCCAATCTGTGGGCTTCCGAAAAACGACCCTATTACGGCGCCTGCAACTCCGAGGACTAGGGAAGCCATTACACGAGCTCCTTAATTCTGCGAACACCCATCAAGCGTTCTTTCCAGTAGTCGTCGAAATTAACCTCAACGCATTTCCTGGCGGGAGCATACGCATGAGTTATGAGAATTGTCGGTTCTACTTGCGTAACAACAGCAAGGTGCTGAGTCTCTACGACAATCCTGAATTTCATCAGGTCACCAATCCGAATGTCGTCAAGCTCAACAGGGTCTGTCTGTGAGTCGACTGCTTTCTCGAACAAACCGCTCGTCGGGAGTGTTGGATAGTTCGGTTGGTCCTCGAAATGAATGCCAAGGTTTTTCGCAGCGCCTACAGCGAGCCCGACACAGTCGACACCCGCGTTCTTGACCCGCGCCGCATGGTGGAACGGGGTGTTGATCCAAGTCTTGACCTCAGCAACGAATTCTTCTTTTGTGGGCATGTTATTTCCCCGAGGTTACTGCGTCTTGACCCGGGAGATCCGGGAACCCTCTGAAATTCGGGATGTTCGCATAGACGTCAGCGCAGGTTGTCTTAAGTTTGTCGCACCCTGCAAAGATCGAGAACGTATTCCCGGGCTGGGGCGCGAACGGGAACAACTCTTGAAGGATGATCGATGAGGGCGCAGTGTAGGACCTTATCTCCATCGAGAATCCGGTCGCTGGTCCTGAGGTCATCGTTAGCAGGCCGCCCGTGTATTTCCATGTCGGGTTCGTCAAGGCGCAGGTCAGGGTTCTTCCACTGGACATGCTCGTTATGGAGCCCGTCGAGGTCCAGGAGGCTTGGCTCAGGGTGCATCTCGTGTCGCAGAAGTTTGCATCACACGTAACGCCAAACGACCTTCCTGACGGCTGCTGGAGGAACTGCAACAAGCCGCGAAGTTCAGAAGTGAATTGGTTTCGCGCCGTACTGACCTGCCCGAGGTACCCGTTCCTGATGGGGTTTATCCCCATCGTAACGTCCATGTAATTAACCTCGAACACAGACACCTTAGCGTAGTCCCAGAGTCCGGCAGCGATATCAACCTCGCGGATTGCGTCGCTGCTCATGATACCCTGGACTTCGAGATTGTCCACATTGAACTGGCTTGACGTCTGTGTCGCACTCGGAATGAACCCTGTGCTCGCTTTGTACGTTACAGCCCCTATCACAAGATCATTTGAGGCATCCGTAAAACCAAAGATCGTCAAGTCCTTTCGAATCACGAGCCAGCAGGTCGCAATCGTTGTAACGTCCTGGGCATAGTGGGCGAGGAGCCCTACTGTAAGGGTCTTCATTACACTCGGATCTCAACAAGCGGCAATGCAGAGACGTAAAAGTAGGCTGTTGAAACGACGCCAGGCGACGACGTTGCAGCAGAGTCGAACCTGTACGTGAGATCGTCCACATTGAACCGAACAGGCACGTCAAATTCGCCAGTCCAGGAAATTGTGTCGGCTCCCGTCGGGTAAGGGGCTGAGAACGTTATCATGCCCGTCGTCGAGTTTAAGGTCCAGAGGCTTGTGCTGTGGAGGACTCCGTTCTTGTAGACCTTTATCGTGCTGGCGACAGGCTTCTGAATCAAGCGCAGGTCGCTGTCCGCTCCGCTGACGTACTTCTTCGTCATCTGGAACGGGCCAGCAGTGCTGTTACCCAAACCTGTCGTTCCGAAGGTACCTTGACCGTCGTCCTTGTAGTCACCCCAGTCCTTGAAGCGGAAACCCTGGGCCATGCCTTTTCTTGCGCGAAAGAAGTTTATGATCGCAGTCAATTCAGTGTCAGGCAGCTTCCTATCGCCGAAATCCCATTTGCCCTTGCCGTACTGCCAGTTCTGGTTACGACTCTCAAAGCCGCTCCCAACAGTCACGACGTCCGTACTGAATTGAGCGCCACCCTGGGTCCCGAAGATGATGTAACCCGCCTCGAATCTGGTTTCTGCAAAGCTTGCCATTATAGGTTCCTATTCGCGTTCTGAATCGACTGTGATGCTGCGGCAGCGATCTGCATCTGTGTTCTTTTGTCCACTGGTCCGGAGATGGTGAAGTGGTTTGTTACGCTCTGACCACCGCTTCCACTGGAGCCAGCGGCCCACAAAGCAATGGCACTGTCTCTTTGTGCTGCGGGGACGATTATCTCGTCCTTATGGATCTTTGCGAGCATATCGAACGGAACACTGTTGGTTCCCACTGCGAACGAGCCCATGGTGAAAATGGATGAGAACATGTCGCCACCTCCGCCCAGAACACTTCCAGCTCCGCCGCCCATGCCCATGAGACCGCTCATGAAGTCTCCGCCGCCACTCGTAATTGCTGTACCTGCAAGCGCAGGCGCATCACCGCCACCGAACATCCCCATTATGCCACCGATGATGCTTCCCATAAATCCGCCCCCGCCGCCCATTCCGCCACCACCGCCGGTTATGGATCCGAGCATGCCCGACCCCCCTGAGCCTCCGAAGATGCTGTTAAAGAGCTGTTGCGAAAGCTGCTTCGATACCATGTCCATAACACCGCGCTCAAGACTCGAGAACAAGTCACGGAACGAGTCTTTAAGGGACTTGTTCTTCTGCAGAATGTCTGTGAAGAAGTTTCCAAAGCTGCCCTCAAGAATGTTCTTGAGTTTCACTGCATCAGGCGACAGGGCTGAGGACAGGCCGCCCATTTGAATTTTCAGGAGCGCAATTTTCTGCACAAGCTTTTCATCGCCTGTTGCCTCAGCAAGCGTCTCAAGTTGTGCGATGATCCCCTCAAGCTGTACAGCCTCCATCCGGCGAAGATCCCACTTGGCGTGAGCCGCTTCGGTCTCAGTCATCAGGCCAGCCGCGACCTTTGCGTTGATGAGATCAATTTGCTGGACAACCTTGTTGTTGATCTTTTCGTAGCTGTGATAAACACCCTCGAATGCGATTGTCGAGTCCGTGATAGAAATGGCCTTGTCGATGTTCTCAACATCCTCAGGGGTGCCATTTAGAACAGCTTTTTCGCGAAGAAGGATGAGCTCCTGCTTTAGCTTCTCAAGGCGAGCCTCATGGCGCTTTCCTTCCGCTTCGTCCAGGAGCCCTTGGACCTTGGACATGCTTTGCTTGTATTCTGACGAAGCGCGTTCCTTGTCCGCAGCCAACTGCTCAAGCGCCGAAGATCGTTCGTTCTGCTTGATTTCGATGTCTGCATCAGCTCTCTGACGAGCCTGAACTTCGTTTGCGCGGAGCTTGGACTTCTTCGACTCAATACCTGCAATTATCTTGTCGTACCCCGTGTTTATGATCTTTGCTTTTTCATCGAAGTAATCGCTGTCGGACATCAGGTGAGCTCTTTTCTCAGCTTCAAGAACTTTGAGGTCACCTCGCATCTTTGATTCGTCGACGCGCTGTTGCTGCTGGTCTTCTCCCGCAGCTTCGTTGTAGCCTACATCTTTCTTCTTTCCGTCGTACTTCCCAACAGTCAGCTTTTTCGCGTCTTCGATCATTTTATTGCGGAACTTCTGTTCACGGGAAAGCTCTTCCTCGTGCTTGCTCTTGCCCTCGTTCTCAGCGGCTTCTTTCTTCTCGTACTCTTTCTTTGCCACAACAGCGACAGGAGCTATACGCGCGTTTGTATCGTCTTTCTCTTTGTCAGTTGTTCCCGTCGGAATCCCGTTGGCAACCTGCGCAGCGACCCTCGAAGCGTTATTCTGGGCTTTGGCTTTCTTGGCTTCCCCCTCAGTCATGAGGCCCAGGATTTCCATCATGGAGATCTTTAGGTTCGTCATCCCTGTCAAAATACCATCGACGAAGCTGGCGAACCATGTGCCGATCGAAACGCCCCAGATCTTTACGTCAAAGACCATCACAAGGACGTCATACAGGAGAATCAAAGCGCCAACGATGCCAAGACCACGGCCGAGCCACTTGAGCGCTGTACCCAGCCAGCCTACAAGGCTATTTAGTACGCCCCCGAAACCCGTAACAGCGGCTGACGCCCCTGCGGTTGCTGCCCCGGTAGCAGTAGCGGCACCCCTAAACCCGCCAAGCAGCCCCGTCAGTATTGAGAACACCCCAAACATCTTTTGTAGAGCGAAAAGGGACATTCCGACAGCGCCAATCGCAAGAGCGATCGAAGTGAGGGTCGTTGCTGTTGGATTTGCGTTAGCAATCTCGCCAAGGAAGCCCAGGAACGACGTTAGCCCCTCGATCACTGGAGTAAGGATCGGGAGCAGGTTCGTACCAACAGTAACTTGGAAGGTCTTTACCGCTGCGTCGAATTTCTCGATGTTCCGTTGATACGTATCATCGACATCTTTCAATGCAGCGTCTGTCGGCTTTGAATTCTTCGTTTGCTCAACTTCGTGGACCATACGGGCAGCAGAGCCTGGGACCCACGCTTGAACTGCCATGTTCGCTTGATTGACGTTCTTGAACAGGATCAAGGCTACTTTGGCAAGGGCTTCGTTTATGGCAGTAGGGTCATCCGTGCTCTTGTCGCCAAAGAACATTTCCTTGTTCTTCATTGCAAGTGCCAGAGCGTACGGCGCCATGTCCATCAGGAATCCGATTGGATTCGAGATAGCTTTGTCGCTGCCTTTTATAGCACCCGGCGGGATGTTGTCGTCAGTTGTCGAGCTATCGCCTTTGGCGACTCCGCGATCAACAAGACCCATTGCTTCAAGAGCACGGATGGACTCCTTGTTGATGATACCCGCGGTTGCCCACTTGTAGACCTGAGTCGTCGCGGTACCCGCTTGCGACACACCCATACCGCCACCGCCGCCACCAGAACCAGAAGCCTTCAACTGGTTAGCGAATGCGAGGGTGTAAAGCAGGCCATCATCGCTGGCCTGAACGCCGTAGCCCGCTTTCATCTGACGGGAAATGGTTTCAAGGTCTTTCGTTGTCAGCTTACCGCCTGTCGCGGTATTGTTCTTCTGGATGATCTCCATGGTGCGTTTCGCAGCTTCGGGGTCAGCTACTTGTCCGCGAGCTTCGATCAAACCATAAAGATTTCGTGTGATGTCTTTGATGGACGAAGTATCACCGCGCAGTCGCAGGATGATGGCAGTCTTAATTGCGTCGTCCAGGGTTGCTGAGATCTCCTTTTTGCTTTCGTCGTAGTCCGTGACAGCAAGACCCGCGATCGCGCTCATGTACGCTTCGAGGCCCTCACGAACTGAGATGCCGAGACGCTTCGACAGGGAAGCAGCATCCTTCTCGATCTCTGCATTCTGTGCAACAGGGAAATTGAGGGCTGCGATCTTACGCTGGGCGAGCTGGAACTCGGAAGCCTCATTTACGGAAGCCTCACCCGCCTGGAAGATCTTCATGGACGCCCACTGTGCGGCAAGGCCCTCCATCACACCATGCAGGGTCGTTACCTGCTTCGTAACGCCATTTACGACGTTCCCCATACTCTGGAGACTGCCAGTCGCACCTGCGACACTCCCTGAGACACTCCGGGAAGCTGAACTCAACATGCCCATATCGGTTGCGCTCTGAACAGCCGCTCTCGATACAGTGTCAAGCGCTGCAACAACAGTTGAGAGAACCTTAGGCAGGGTGCCCAGGATGCTCTCGACTGACTTCACAGTGGAGTCTAGGCCAGAGAATGACTTATCGACCTTTTCTATCTTTGAGGCGTTTGTTTCTGACGCTGTTCCAACTTTGGCGATGTTCCGCTCAAGAGTTGTAAAGCGGTTCGCTAGACCCGTTACTTTCGGGCCTAGCGATTCCACCAAGGCGACGAAAGACGTCAAAGTCGGACTCGCTGTATCAACCAGCGACATCACCATCTTCAACGTCAAATCGCTCATGTTACTTTTCCTTTAAGAACTGCTTGAAGGTATCATCGGCTCCCCAAACACTGAGGCGAGTCAATTCACACGACTTTTTCCCATTTCTCTTTTCCAGGCGGTTTATTCCTCCGAGAAAGCCCGTTATCTGAGCTAGGGTGTAACAGTCGATGTCGCTTCGCCGGTGGCCGGCTCCAATGAGGATGGTGAGGATGTCGTACCAGCCGAGTGCATCTTCGCAATCCTCGGAAGCACTCTCTGGACGAAAAAATCGCGATTCACCTCGAACCACGCAGTCGTGAGATCAATCCCCTCGTCCGACTGAATCGTGTTGAACCATGCACGATCTTTCTTGATCGCGTACGAAATCAACTCGATGACCGGCTCAGTAGCTTCGAGCAAAAGGTCGGCGAAAATGTCAAGAACATTCTCGGGAACGTCCATTTTGATCTCGAACCTCCCGTCCGGACCCCGTACTGCGCGAAGCATCCTGGACAAACCCGTCGCTGCAATGACGGGCTGAACAAGACGGATTACAACGGGCAATTCGCCGAAGTAGAACGGGCGAAGGACGATAGTCTCGCCCCCCACCACGATCTCGCGATTCGGGAACAAACTCTGGATATCACCTGTATCGTTTGACATGATTGATTACACCTTGACGATGTTGAACCACTGCGACAAGCCGGCACTCGGGCCAGCACCAATGCCCAGGGTGGTATCCGGGAGGAGCATGCCGCCGAACTCGAGAGTACCATGCTTCGCTTCGATCAGAGCCAAGGTCTTGGCGATGTCGAGCGTGCAGCGGTACGCGGTGACAATAACGGGGTTGCCGCCGTCGGCCATGTTCAGGCCTTCGAAGCGAAGCGCAACTTCCGACACAGTCGAAGTGAAACCATCGACGCGGCCCGTGTAGGAGCCATACGTGTAGTTCCAGGTCGTGCTGACCGGCGTCACGGTCTGGGTCGTGCCGGCTTGCGACTGCGTGGGCTGCGGCGGAACAAGCTTCGAGGCTGCGAGAACGTTGATCGATCCAGTCGCCGGATTAACAGTGTAGTCCGTGTCGAGTACGAGCGACGCAGCGCCCATATTGACCTGGAAAGTTGCACCTGTGCCGGAGCCCGGCGTCGTGACCGTTGCAGTCGGGGACACGTAGCCCGAGCCCGCAGCAGTGACGAAAGCGCCCTTTAGGGTACCGTCGGCGCCGACGTAAGCGTAGCCCGTTGCGCCAGTACCCGGCGAGCCAGCGAGCGTCAGAGCCAGCAGGCCAGGCGTGTAACCCGAGCCGGGGGTCAGAACAGCGATGGACGCCAGGGTCCCCGTTACGCCAGCGAGCTTGCCGACGACGGCCGAAACCTGCGGTTGTCCGAGGGGCATCAGTGAATCATTGTAGCCCTTCTGGATCTCGTTCGTAACAGTGCCGCCAGGCACGACACCAGAGTACGAACCATACGTCGCCAAGGACAGGTTGTTCGAGGTCCACTGGAGAGCGTTGATCTTGAGGCTGAGCGTCGAGCCGATCGGGATGTGCGCAGCAACAAGTCGGTTGCCCGACATGCTTTCCTCGATGTCGTCGTGCTTCTGGGAAGCGTTGATCGTGAGCGCGTCGCAGTCGCCGAGGAACTTGAAGCCCCCGTTGATCGCGCCACCCGGAAGACGGGTTGCAAGGAAAACCTTACCCTGACCCGAAAAATAAGATACATCAGACATGCTTTATCTCCTTAAAGGTGAGATGTGATGCTGAATCGCATCTCGTATGATAACCGTTTCGGGTTAATTGAAGCAAGGCGTTCCCCCTCGAAAGAGAATCGGTAGCTGGCTTCGTTTGGTACTTCTTTCCCCGCCACGGCTTTCACGACTTTCTCAAGAATCGGGATCTGGACTGACAACAAGTTATCTTGGCCCTGCGAGTTATCTAGATACACCATCACAACGAAAAGGTTCTTGCACGGAGTGCTCTGCGCGACAACCCCGTTCCGGCTGGTCTCAATCGGAGCTCTTCCAGCATACACAATCCAGGCAGCAGGCACTGGACCCTCGACAACCGTTGGGTCAGGGAGCTGGCCGCCTACCGAAGTGCCGGTTGACGTCGCCAGTTCTGTTACTCCCGAGATCAGGGAGTACAGAGTCTCAAGCTGCGTTCTTACCATTCTTCTTCAACTCGAATTCAGGGGTGCCCGGAACCTTGGCAGCAGCGTTCGCAATCTCAACGCGTTCAGCAACAACCGAGTTGCAGAGCCACTCAGCGTCTTCTTTGTCCAGGAGGACTTCGCCGCCGGGGTAGGTCGTCACTCCATTTTCTGTGTGGGGCTTGGTTACCCGCACGAGTCGCTTATCGCTCATATCAGTGGTGTCCTGTTATTCCGCTGTTGAAATAAGACGTCGCTGCACTTAATACAACAGCGTAGTCCTCTCTTGCCCATCCAACCAAAGGACGAGCTTCTTGCTTTCCTGCGATGCCTTCATGCAAGTCGACAGCGTAATGCACGTCGGTTCCGATCTCAACGCCGAAGTTCCCATCAACGTCGAACCTGATCGAGTTCAGGAGGTCACCCGTGTCCCACAACAGGCCCTGCCCCATGTTTCCACTGTACTGACGCGATACCTCGGTGAAGGGCTTCCAAGGAGCCCACGGGTCCCCCTCAGGAGACTTCTTCGTGTTCTGGATTCTGTCACGAATCTTGTTCGCTGCGTAAGCGCCCACGACGTCGTACAGTGGAACAAGATCGTGCATTCGTGCGATGACAGCTCTCACATGAGCGATTGTTGCAGCGCTGTCGAATGTCACGCTCATGGATTCGTTATCCTCGCTTCGATCAATGTTCCGAACGGGTTGGCATAAGGGAGCTCCACCACG
>Ga0172380_10000857_pt1 | contig 55067 bp, 51 predicted proteins | sample Leawe162metaG_FD_119747 | JGI IMG/M metagenome (GOLD analysis project Ga0172380, IMG submission 119747) | Leachate microbial communities from a municipal landfill in Southern Ontario, Canada - Leachate well 162 metaG | ecosystem: Engineered > Solid waste > Landfill > Unclassified | place... | reverse complement strand
TATGGGCGTTACAAACGTTTTAAATCTAAGGAAAAGGAAGTGGAAGCTTTTAATATTTTCCCGGAGATAAACTATACTTACGACTATATCATTTATTGGAATGAATCAGCTGAATATCTGTTCTATGAGGAAACCAATGATTTGAGGATATTCCAATTTGGAAAGCCTGCATTTATAGCTCACAGAGATAGGGATGACAATGTGTATTCCATACTTGATGTAAAGCCTACCAACAGCGTTCAAAGGCAAGGCGGTAAGGTATCATCAGCAATCACGTTTCCTTTAAAGCAACGCTTACTTTGGGATGGTCAGGGAATTTTTGTGAACAAAGTGGTGCCTATACCTATGGGTGGTACCGGATATAATTCAGCTTTATTCATAAAGACATTCACGCCACAACGCTATCTGTTAACCGATGGCGGTGGTTCAATGCGTAAGATTAAGTACAAAGTCAAAACCATTGGCGAGTATGCCCTTGAGAAAAGTACTTACATTTCTAATCTTTTAAAACATACTAAATGAAAATAGAATTTATAGAATCATTTCTTAATGGTGATCAGGCGTATATCGCTGATAATTATGATAACGATGGGTTTTACTTTAATAAAAATCTAAATAGCGTTTATTGTGTTTACACAACTGGTACTCCGAGTGCTGCTTTTGTTACTTTTGTTTGTTCTTATGATAGCCTTGTAGCTATTCATAAATATCAGCAATATCAAGAATCTAAACTGAAAGAAGAGAGGCGTGCTGAATTAACAGATAACGCTCTTAGAGAAATGAGTCAAAGCAAAGCCGTATTTGTATCAACACCTGATCCAACAGTGAGAGAAACCTTTGCACTTAGGATGCTTGCAATAGCAATGGACAGAGGTGAATATAAAGACATTTAATTATGAAAGCAGACGAACCATTCGATCCTGTAATGGATTTTGAATTTAAAGTAACCACAGCTGTCAGATTTCGACACAAGAAAGGCTGGACTAAAAGTGATCATGTGTTCACTTCCATTGTACTTGAGATTAGTAGAAATCTTGATGAGAATGAATATCATGATAAAGAAGGAAATCCTACTGAGGATGGAACTCACGCACTCACACAGACACTTTTACAAGGTCTTATAGGTAACATTCATTATGCACACCAAAGAGGTCTTAGAAACGATGCTGAACACTTACGTTATATCATAGATGAACTTGGAAGAGGATTTGCGACAAATGCTGTAATACAAACTAAACCTGACGAAGATGAATTATTTTGATCAAAGAATATTATTTGAGGGCTTATTTCTTGGTCTTCTGTTAATACTTGGATTTATTGGTATTACTCAGATTGGAAAGAGAAAGAAAATAACAGAACGAGCTAAATATCTTGTTAATGAGATATATTATGATTCAGGAACAGCTGAATATCAAATTTACAGAATGATTAATGTTTATAGACAAGAGAACAATCTTAATGTATTGTTTATTGATTTTAAGACACATTATCTTGCACGTAGAAGATGTGAAGAAATGATTGTTAAAAATGTTTTAGAACATAAGGATGCTGTTGATGAATTTAGTGAACTTATGGTGCTGGGCGCTGATGATATAGGAGAAAATATTGCTTATGGTTATGGAACCATAGAGGGGCTTATGAACTCTTGGAAGAAAAGTGAAACACACAATCGCAATATGCTTAACCCTCATTGGGATTGGATAGGAATAGGTGTAGTAGCTGACAAGAATGACAGAAACTACTATTGTACAATATTTTGTAACGACAACGAATTATGACCGAAGATATGATATGTTTAATAGAGAAATTATGTAAATGTAGTTTTCAAAAAACTACATCAAGACCTAAAAATGCTCTTAGCTTTAAAGTTGGAACCTATGAGTTTTTTGTAATTCAAGATACTACTCATAGATATAAAAAAGAAGAGTAATGAAGAAAATCAATAAAAGCTTATTTATAGGATTGCTTGGCAGTTTCTTGTTATTTTCAATGATTACTGAAACTAACTATTCCTTTTGGCTAACCTTAGCGGTATTTTTTATGACATTGGTACTTATAACAAAAGAAGATGAAAGTATTTGAAATTACTACAAGTGTTAAACACGGATTGTTCTCAAGGAACGTAAATCGTATTAAAGACGCCATAGCGACCTTTGAGGGCAAGACCGTAATACTTAGTATCAAAGCGCTTGGAAAAGAGCGCACACCGAAGCAGAACGGCTATTATTGGGCAGTCATTATCATTATATGGCAGAAGATAATACAAGACGAGTGGGGGGAGTTTTTAAGCATTAACGAGGTACACGAATTTCTGAAGTACAACTGCAATTATATTGAGCAGGTTGACGAGGAAACCGGACAGTATGTTAGGCTTGGAAAAAGCACCACCGAGAACACCACGACAGACCAGGAAGAGTTTCACGAGAAATGTCGAAGACTTGCACTGGATATGTTTAACACAGAGATACCGATTCCTTCAGAGCAAATTAGAATTAAATTATGAACCTTAAATTTAAGTAATGGCAGCACCTGAAGGATATACAAATAGTTGGTCAGCTTCAAAGGAAGATGTGGCTATGCAAATCAAATGTATGGATTTGGGCTATAAGGTTTATCCAAAGGTAAAAACCTATTGTAAGCATTGGCCAAATGTGGTTCTTGCTTACACCTATAGGGATAAACCGGAACTTGTTTCTACAGGTGCGGAATTCTCTCAGAAGTATCTTGCGTATGCTATTCATCAGATGTATTACAAGCTGTATGATAACCATATTAAGACTGCGATACCTAAAGTGCCCTTGACGAAAGTTGAGGGCATTAAACCGCTTCCGCCTCCTATGAGATTGCCAGGACCACCACCGCCACCAAAGAGGTGTGCGCCACCACCACCTAAATTGTAAAACAATGAAAGATCCAAACGAACCAGAATTAACAGAAGAAAACGGAACTGATATTTTTACTTGTCAAGACTGTAAAAAGCAAACTACGCGAAAAGCGATTAGAACAATATGGAAATCTATTCCTTTTGGGAAAGAAGAAACTAAACAATACTATTGCGGATGCAATGGTTGGAATTAATATGTCAAACAAGAAATACAAATTTGTAACAGCGAAACCGGGCAAGAAGCCTGTGACTTATTTCAAAGCCGAAGAAGAGCTTGAAGATCACGAACTCGAATCTCTTTACCAACAGTTTGCATGTAATTGGGATTTCCAGCCTTTAAAGAATAAGAACCGCTTTCTGCAATGGTTAATTACAGAAAGCGCTAAATTAAAGAAGTCATGAAAACAAAAGATATTTATTATAAAATGAGAGCTATTGCCGAACCTTATCATGAGTACGCAGATCAAATAGCTGCTATTGCAAAATGGATAGAATCGGAATTTGATTATAATCCACAGAAGAAAATAACAATTAATACTGATAGGTTTATGCTTCCTTCCGATAAGCAAATGATTGAAATTGCTGTATTATTTAATGAAGGGAAATTGGAACAAAAAAAATTATCTGACATGGTAGCTTATGCACAATTTTTAATTGATAGGCTTTACGAAAATGGTAATGTCGGGATGCAGAGTTCAAAAGAAAAAAGGATAAATAATTCTTAAAAAGAGAAAGCCACTTCATAACGAGGTGGCTTTTTTATTATCCGTTAGCTTCAGGTGCTATCACGTCAGAACCTGGTGCAAATACACTTAACATATCTGCAATGGTTCTGACAGCTGATGGCATCATCTTAAACTCAAGCTTGTCAGCATTCACTAAATAGTTTGCATCACCTGCAAGTTCTCTTGCAGCACCCATATTTAAAGCCTCTCCTGCGATTAAAGCTACCGATACCATAGCAAGGCCACGAAGTCCTGAATAGAACCTTGCACGTGTCTCTATATCCATTGCATCAATATATTCCTTGTATTTTGACATTGGAATCTCTCCGCTTGTGAATTTAGCCACTACATCATATACAGCTCTTAGACTACCGATATGTTTCTCTCCGTAGATATTGATATCTTCTTTGGCAAACCTGTCATAGAACATTGTAGGAATAAACCTTGAGAACTGCATAATGGCTCTACCCCAAGAGTATCTTTGAATCAGACGTTGGTCCGTAGGCGTATAACCTTTACCGTGAGCATTTTTAACAGTATTCTCCAACCTTGTGATTTCAGGATTTGTGATGGCAGTAGTTCCAGGCTTATAGTTTCCGTTCTCATCGAACATATTCCATTGCTCTTCCGTAAGAAGTCCTAAGAAGTGAGCACCTTGAATCCAGTGTTCCGATGCTTGCATAGGTAAGAATGCGATATCAGAAAATATGGAATCCAATCCTTGTGATTTTTCCATACTTACATCGTCATATAAATTCATATCAGAGAAGTTCAAGGTTTTTAAGACACCTGAAGCTTTACGGTTTCCGAATCCTTTAGGGCCTACTCCCCAATAACGTTGTTCACCTTTAAGCCATACAGCACCACCATGATTTTTGATGTTATTGTATTTACCGACAATCACGTTTCCAACAGCGTACAAACCTTTACCTGCAATAGCAAGCTTCCAACCCATAATATAAAGCAAGTTACCCTTTACTATGGCATCCATAAGTTTATCGCTACTTGAATCCGGGTTAAGCTTTTTGGCTTTCAGAAAGTATTCCTTGTAAACCTTACGGACAAATTCATTCTGGTTCTTAAAACCTTTAATGTTGTTGAACAGCAATAGTCCGTCTACTTTTGCCTGAAGGTTTTTAAAGCCTTTAAAGACACCATTGCCCTCAATGAATAGCTGAACGTGGGTAAAGTCAGAAAGCGCCTTATTCAAGTCCAAAGAAAGCATCTGGTCTTCATCTACCCATCCTCCATTTTCAAATTCATTGTACATACCATCACTAAGGATTGTATGATTGAAAACTTCACTATGTCTGTACCTTGTACCATCTTCATTCTGTTTCTTCTTAAAAAGCTGATTTGCTTTTCTTCGATATTTTAAGTACTGCGTATTGGTTTCCCAAGTACTCAATTTATCCTGGCGAAATATGTCTTCAATTTCTTTGAAAGATTTTGTCTCTCCTTCAAATTCCATCTTAACATCATAAATAGCCTGTTGTGCGGGTCTTGAATTCACAAGCACGCCTAACAGTCCTTTTCTTCCAAAAGCTTCCAGTCTGCCCATACCTACTGATGGAATACCACCTGACTGCCAATCGGCATTAGGACTAAGTTCTGTAGTAATCTTTCTGAACTCTATGGCAAAATTGTATTCCGGCAATCCTATTTGTCCTGAATCAAGCTTTCTTTTAAGCTGTTCTTCAGAATATAGTTGCCAGCGTTTTTGCTTCTTGCCATTTTCATATCGCTCTTCTATGTGAACGATATTGTCATAAAGCATACGGTAAACATCACTTCTGTTTTTGAATAACAGTTTGGCTGCTCTCTGAACTTTGTTAAAGAATTTATTCTGTACCGGAGTATAGCCAAATTTGTACGCATAAAGCTCTTCTGTGACCTTTTTAATACGGCTAAGGTATTTCTTACGCTCCTGTATGAAACCTTTAAATTCAGTCTCTATTTCACGTTGTATGGCTTGAGTGGCCGGATGCGAAGAGTCTATGTTATTGGTCTGGAAATAAGCTTTCATTAGTGGAATATCATCATTTCCTTGAGATCTTCCTGTTATCTTTGATTGCTCAACAGCCATACGGTCAATAAGCTCGAGCATAATAGGAACCATAACGATAGCTGAAGCGTAGGCATCACGCCTACCCCAATCGTGGTAAGCTGCAAGCAACACATCGGCATCCATATCTTTGACTTTGGCCTTTGTGTACTTGTCAGCTTGTTGATTGGCAAAATCTTTGTCAGTTTCATATCTGCTAAAAATCATCTGTTCTTGAAGCTCTGATAATGTTTGCTTGTATTGGTAAGCATCTATTAACTGCTGTCTTTCAAGAGGTTTTACATCAGTGAAATTCTGATAATCACTCTGAAACGCTCGCCCTACCCTTTTTTTTTTAATGCTGTGTGCTATATCGTCTTCCGTAACAGCCTGATCGACCATAATGTTAGGCGGTTTAATATCACTTCCTTCAGGATTGGTATTTTCGTCTTTAAGTGTTATCAGGTGAATGTTCTGTGGTGTTGCAATAGTAACATCTTTAAGATATTTAGCCCTTGCAGGTTGGAACAGATCGTGGCCTTTATAGGTTTTGTTTTTGATAACATCACCAACAATTCTTCTCCAATTACCACTCTCTTTTGCAGCTGCAGTTCTATAACTTACTATTTCATCAGCTTCTTCCTGAGTGATCAGATTACCGAATGGATTAATCTGAACAACTTCAGTTACATTATCTCCTTTTTTATTGGTGTAATGTACGTTTACCATAAAAGGAACTTTACCCAGTGGTCTTTCGTCTATATTCTTATTGTCTGCAATCTTTGTGTAGAAGCTTGTAAGTGTATTTGAACTTGGTTCAGCTTCATAGTCTAAAGGGCTTTCAAGATAGATGTTTGGGAAATAGTTATTATTCGGATTTGAAATCTCTATATCCTGAATAATGTTATAAGCTTGTTTCATCACATTGTCATTAAACTTGTGAGAAGTTTGCTCTTTCCCTGTTGTTTGTTTAATAAAATCTTCTCTTTGAAATTCCTCTGCACGCTTGTCAATAAACGATGTGATGCTATATGGAAATATTGGGTATAAAGAACCTTCTTCCGTGAAACCGTATTTGGTTAAATCGTAAAGAACCAATGCTCTTTGAAGTTTTAAAGGCATAGCAGCAAATTCATCCCTGATGTAATTCTTTTCCTTTTGGCTGTAATGATCCTGCAATACTTGCGGGTTAAGTCTTACACCGTTTACATCCCATATGATAGCGCTATTTAAAAGCCTGGATCTTGTGAACTCTGTATCTTTCTCGAGAACGTTATTAGGGTTCTGATAGTGGACAATATCATTTAGTTCCTTTTTGTATTCGTCAAGCATTCTTGCCATAGGCGATGCTTGCCTTACTTCTTCAGAAGGATAGGCGATGATTTGATTTTCATCTTCAAGCTCTATATTTTCTTCCGTTTCCGGATCTTCAAAAAGGTCTATGATTTCTTGAGCATCAATGTTATTGGCACCTAAAAGTCTGCTGTATATCATTGGCACTATCATATCTGTATAATGCTTTAAAGCTATTCCTGTAAGTTCCTGACCAGCTAAGAAGTCTTGTATTCTGCTCAATATATCCTGAGAGGAATCATTGTACATAATGCTTAACTTTTGTTGGTGTGTTCCGAACTCTTTGGCTATTCTTATATAGTGGCTTATCTCCGGGTTACTGGCGATATTCACTTTGCCTTGAGCATTTACCTGAAAATATAATGTGGAAGTATTCAGTTTTGTGGAATCATCCTGTTTTTTGTTCTGAAGTAAAGCTTCAACATCTTTGATTTGTTTCTGTAAGACAAAAGGATTGCTTTCAATATCATTATGCCCTGATGTGATAGTTGTCAATGTTGATATATCGTGAGACATTTTTGATAGGTAAGCCATAAGCTTAATAATCTCTTTGTTGTTTGCCTTATCGGTTTCTTTAGCTGTTGTACTAATATCAAAAGACGTAGGATTGGTATAGATAGCACCTTTATATTCCGGCATTCTGTTGTAGTCGTTCAGAAGCTTTGTAAGACTTCCTGTGTCAAGATAATCATTGGCAACATCATTGCTCTTACTAATGAAATCTTTGGCTACAGGATGGTTTAAAAGAAGCCCTATGGTCTTAATATCGTATCCTAAGTTTACCAATGTCATAGCCATACCAATACTTGCCCTGTTTAAATTCAATACATCAGCGTGGCCATTCTTTTTACTATCCATCACAATGTTGGCAAGTATGTTTGATTGGAATACCCTTGAATCTTCTGGCTTAGCATAAGGATCGTCAGCAAATTGATTTTTGGCAACGTTATTAATCTTTATTGTAGCAAGATTAGGTTTTCCGTTAGTGAAACCATTGGCAAGGAAAGTCTTGTACGCTGCCAAATGGTTAAAGGCTCTGTGCATATGGAATGCGATACCAATAGTCTGTTTGGAAGCTACGGCATTATTGTAGTTTTCCTTGAAGCTTTCAGTACCAAACGGTATGTCTTCATTTACGTCAAAGTTGGTTTCACTTTTTACATCACTGATAATCTGATCAACTTTTTCCTCAAATTTAAGTGGCACCATTAAAGTTTGTCTTACCTCTGGTCGTGTCCAACGGTCAACCAATTTTTCGAAAGCCTGGTTCCAATTTCCATAACCTTCTTTCATATCAGTATCAATAGAACCATCTTTGGCTTTAGCTGTTCTGTAAACAAACAAAGCATCCCCATCGTGGTCGGCACCTATTAAAGCACTGTACTCGGCAGGAACGATAATATTGGAAGCGCCTGTAGTGTGGAATCCCACAACTTCGGCAACACCCATAAAGGAAGGTCCGGAGTGAGGAATACGTGTCATCATAACAGTTTCTCCCGGGACATAAAGTCCTATAAGATTTGCATCTGTAGGCTCTTTGGCAGAATAGATTTTAGTTCTGCCAAATAACTGATCTACTTTAGCCATATCAAGACTATCATTCTTATTAAGCAATTTAAGCTCTTTAGCGACATTTTTATTGTCGTTAAGGTATCTTACGGCTTGTGAACGTGCATCAGGGCCATAGAAAGCTTTTCTTGCTCTTGTATTCTTATTGTTTTGACTTGCCGGAAGTATCGCTTCAAATGGTAAGGTTCTTTCAAAAGCAACACCATCTTCGTCAAGCTCTGTGACTACACCATAAGAGTTCAGCCCTGATGTTCCATTAACATATTCTTCTTGAACGCTTGGATATGTTTTGTTACGGCCAGGCTTATGAACGAACCTCTCTATGCTTTCTCCATTTTCAAGGGCAGTATATTTGTATCCCATATCTGAGATTGTCTGTCCATAGGTTCCCGGAACCACAAGATTGTTTCCTTCTCGAATTACAAGCTGTTTGAACGTGTTTATGGCAAATTTTGCTATGTGTGGTGAATATACTTTATAACCATTTGATAGCATTTCCAAAGTGTAAGGATCCGACTGTAGCTTATTGGCAACTTTCGCTATAAGGTTTGAGTAGGCATAGTCATCACCCTTGTATTTTGGATCTGAAATGTAGTCCAGAACATTCTTTTGGAAGTTTACCCATTTCTGTTCTACAAGCAACTGCTGAATACCTTCAAGGTCTTTAAGCGTTTGCTTTGAGTTCTTGAATCCTGATTGCTCTCTGGTATCATTATTCCAATTGTGCATTACAGAAATGATAGCCTGAATACTGAAGTTAGCCTTATTATATTCTTTGTCCATTATCTGTTGAGGACCAAAATTGGAACCATCAAGTCCTACAAAGTTTTCTCCTTCATAGTACAAGGTGTCAAGTAACTTTTTGTACTCTTCCATCACTTTCGGGTTCTGAAGTTCTGACAAGTTAAATCTTTCGCTGAATCCATCCATTTCAGGAATTTCAAAAAGCGATGCTTTCTCTGCTGACAAAGGTGTAACGATACCAATGTATTTAGGTCGTTTCTCGTCTGTCATTCCCTGACTTCTGTATTGAGGATTGTATTCCTCTCCATAACGTTTCTTATAGTCATCGGTAAACTTCTTCCTACGTTCTTGCAGAAGGTCGTAGATAGGCTTTAAATGCTGTTGGCTGCTTGTGGTAACCCCTTCTAAAGTAAGCACTGTAGTATAGCCTTTCATTTGTGCCGTTTGGTTCATAAACCATCGGTTCACTTTTTCTATGCTATGCGAAAACAGTTTGTACCCATAATTGAAATCAGGATTTGCTCTTCTAATCTGCTCGGCATCTTCTTCAAGGATATACTGAATACCATCATTGGTGAGAATCATTTTCTCTCTCCATTTTTTGTAACGGTCACTGTTTCTGTATTCAGTCTTTGTTTCACCCTCAAGCCTTACAGGAGGCGGTACCCTGTATTCATTGGCCATAGGAATCATTTCTGTTCTTAGGTTTTCATCCAATGCGATTACCGGTGCGACGTGTCCTTTATGTGCTTTTGTAATTCCATCAATGGTAAGTCCAGGCGACATCATTTCGTGAATGAAAGTCGTATTGGTAGCCTTATTGAATGAGAAGTTCTTAACGGCAAGTTTTCCATACGCATTCAGCTTAGGTAAAATTGTTACGCCTTTTGTCTTTGGATCCGTAGAGGTTTCAAAGAATTTCTCAAAAAGCTTATATTTGGCATAAGAGCTTGCGTGCTTTTCAAAGTTCTGTTCAAATTTAGCAAGCGAGTTATTGAAAGACTTTTCATATTGCTCAAAAGTCATTACAGGCTTTTGGTTAACCTCAAGCATAAATTTCTTTTTATCCCAAGCCATCTTCACATAGATATCATAGGCTTTTTGCAGGTCAGCTTTTCCCTTTGCATTTAAATTACCATTCTTATCAAGTGCTGACAGATTACGAGGCATAGACATTACGATGTTTCTTGAGGAGTCTCCAAAGGTATCCATAGAACCAAAGTAATTAGCATTACCGTTTTCAGTGGCATCCATAAAAGCCATAAATTCTGTTATCAGTTGTTGGTCGGCAGACATATCTTTATAAGCCTTATTCTTTCCTAAAATCTCATTTTGACTACCAGCATTAAGGGCCAATAAAGGTATCTCTCCTTTGGTATGATAGTTATCCCAAATAGATGAAAGTACAGGATTGTACTTGTCTTCAGATACAGTAGTGTTACTGTTGGAATAGAACGTCATAAACAAAGATTTCTCTTCCTTGTTATTCTCGGAGTTTTTAAGGTCAACAACCATTTTGTTGAACATCTTAAAGGCGTGGTTAGAAAACATACGTGTATTGATGATCTCTCCATTAGCACCTTTAACACCACTTGTGGAACTGAATTTCTTTCCTGTGGTGATCAATGCTTTTACAAAAGGTTCCGCACTGTTTTTTAGGTTCCCATTTGAAGCAAGTCCATCTTTGACAAATTGTTTTACAGCAGACAGTATAGGAACATTTTTTGTTCCCATAACGATATAACCATCTTTAGCAACTTTATCGACAATAGTGGTACTATGAGCGTAAAATTGCATAATGGTTTCTGCGGCTTTAAGATGCTTGTCTTCATTAAGTATCTTTGCCTGATTGATGATATTATGGGCTTTCCAGAATTCATCCAGATCCTCTAAACTCTTATTTTTAAGACCGTTTACAGTCTTTCCAATAGTACCGAGTTCTTTAGGTGATTTAGGGTTTACAGCTTCATAGATACCATCTTTGCCTGTAAAGTGCATAATAGGAACTAATGTTTCCTGATTGGTATAGATGAAGTGCATTTGTTTTAGCCTGGTTAAAGGATCTCCAAATTCTTTATTCAGATGTTTTATGAACTCTTTATGTTCTGTAAGTTTTGAGTTTTGCAAATCCCTTATAAAGTCTTTATATGAATCATACATTTTGGCAAGGTCAATAAGTCCTTCCTCAAATTTCTCTTTGTTAAGTCCTTCATAAAGCGCCATATCAATTTTCTTGGTTTTGGCGTAAGCTTCCGGATCTTCTTTCTGAAGCTTTTTAAGTTCCTCAAGACGTTCTGATTTTTTATCCACAAAGTCAGCATTCCAGCTACTGACAAACTTATTGATGATAAGATTGTTTTTAAGGTTGGCAGTATCGAAATCACTATCCCAAAATGTGCTTAGGTGCATTTCTTTACTGTTCTCAATTTGTGCTTGGATAACATCAAAAGTAGGGAAGTCAGGATCGTGATATGGTGTTGGTTTAACATCAACATCCATATTTCCGTAATTGGCAGTTCCTATGGCATCAATATCACTTTGAGTAAGGACTCTTGGTTTTGTGTATTTATTAAATTTCTTAAACTCCTTGAATTCTTTCTCAAGGGCAGCATCGATTTCTTTGTTCTGTTTGTCGATAAGGTTCAATTCTTCTTCACCCATCATTCTTCGACTTCTGGCAGTAACATTCTTACCTTGCATTGAGTTAATAAAACCATTCATAATGAACGATTTTACCGTTGTTTGGTCTACAGCCTTACCATCGTTTATAATGTTAGCTAAAGTCATTAAATCGTCTTGGTTCTCAACGGTTTTTGATTTTACCCACTTGAACCAATTCTTAACGTGGTATTGTCTTGACAAATCCTCTCTTGGAATAAAGAATTTAGTGTATTCTTTTGATAGTGGTCCTTGTAGATAACGTGCGAACATTTCGTCAAGAAGCTCTTCCTGATATTTGGCTTCGGCCTCCATCGCCAAAGGTCTTCCGTTTTTATCTTTTGTGATTAACTGTTCCGCTAAGTTTCCTGCCGCAAAACTTGAAGCAGCCATCATAGGTCGTCTTTTACCTTGTCTTGGCACCCAATTTTCAGGCGTATAGTAATACATCACCGAACCTTTATAATTGCCTGTTCTTAGTTTATCCCAAAGGGCCTTGTCTTTCATTGCCTCTTTTAGAATGGCTATGGTTGCCGGTTCATTTCTGGTAACGGCAAAATGGATATGCGCGAACTCGTGCATAAAGATATCCTCTTGTTTCCATACTTTTTCATCGATAAGTATAGCGCTCATAAGGGCATAACCCAATGTCTTTTCAGCTTCTGAATTATCAGGATTTGGATTATTTTCAGTAGGCTTTGTCCTTAAAGCGGCATAAAGGTTCTGCATAGAATAAGCCTGGATCTCTGTATCAGGAAACAGCTTTCTCAAATGGTAGTTAAGTGCCATCTGTTTGGTCATCTGATTTTGGTACATAGAAACTTTGGCCATAGTGCTTGACAAGTATTCGTCGTACTCATCTTGCAGTTTCTGTGCCTGTGATGGATCGTGCTTAATAGCTTTCTTGTATAGCCTTCTGAAATTCTTATCAGTAAACTTAGAAGCTAAAAATGCTTGCTTTTTGTTTTTGGCAATGGCATCAGCCTGTTGAGCTTTATCCATAGCCTGTTGACTGATGTTGGTTTGGACTTTCTTTTTAAGGTCGTCAATGACTTCCTTACCTTTTTGAACACCATCTTTTAAAGCCTGTTTCCCTTGCTCTAAAGCTTTCTTTCCGGCTTCTGTAGCATCGTCACCTTTGAATGCTCTGCCTGATTTTGGTAACATACTTCTCCAATTAGGTAATAATGCATCTAATTCATTTACAGAATAACCACCTCTATCAGCTATTTGTTTTGCAGTTTGACCGCTACGTTTATCATTTTTATTTGCTTGTTCAATAATAGAAAAAGGAATAAATCTTTTTAAGTCTTGATTATTTTTATCTCTATCTGTAACAGGTGCATTATTTATATCATCTTTTACTTCCGAAAGTTCTTCTTCAATTGTTTCCGGTTCTGCACCAGGTTCAGCATTCTTTTTGGCGTACTTAGCTTCTTTGCCTTTCTTCCAATTGTCAAGCATATCAGCAAACTCTTTAGGGTGAGTTACCCAAACAGCTTGTGCCACAGTTCCGACCTTATCCTTCATATACTGCTCAACATCGTTTTCATCAGTTTTCTCGTTGTCTACAATATCTTTAAGGGTATCTGTCAACTGATCTTTTTTAGCTTCAAAATCAAGCCCTTTTTCACCATTGCTTTCAATAGTTTTTTTAACACTTTCTGAACCTATTATGTCATCAACAGCTTTTGCAAATACAGCTTCTGGTCCGGCTTTTTCTTGAGTTTCGGTTTCTATTTCAGACTCTGTATCTTTCTTTACAGCTTCTTTGCCTTTCTCGATAATTGAAGTAACCTTTTCTTTGGCTGAATTGTAAAAGTCTTTAAGGACATTGCCTGATTTTTTAAGATGTGATTTGTAGTCAAATCGTTTCTCTCTGGCATCCTTATAAACCTGTTCGTTGGTTTTATTATAGTAGTCGTTATACTCCTTCTCTGAAAGTCCAACAGCTACAGTATTGCCATAAGTATCTTGAACCTTTTTGATTCTTGTAACATCAGCTTTCTCTCCTGACAGAATGTTTAAAGCGCCATGTTGTGCTTGTGCTGCCTGAAAGTTTAAAGTACCCTCTAATTCTATCCAGGCTTGCTCGGTTTCCTTAATCTGCTCTTTGTAAGTAGGATTGTTTTCATTGCCTTTGTATTGCTCTTTTAAAGCGGCAATCTTTTTGTCTTTTTTGGCTTTCTCGAATATCAATCCATCTTTGGCAACTTGCTCATTAAATGTTTGCTCAAGGAAAGCAATCTTGCCATGGTTGTTTAAGTTCCCAATGGCATCAACAGTTTCCTTTTTTGCTTTCATTTCTTTGGCGATACCTTTCCACTGTGCGTGAAGCTCGTCATTTAAAGCACCGTTTTCTTTTAACTGATTCAAGAAACCATCAGTATCTACATTTCCATCCATAAGCTGATCGATAATCTCTTGTTTAAGATATCCCGATTGCATTTCAAAAGCATCTTGTGATGTTGCAGCGTGCTTGAAGAGTTCAACTTTACTGTAGTTTTTAAAATTCTGTTCTGCCTTTGCATTGAAAGTTTCAGCTATCTTAGAAGCGGAACCACCAACAAAACCTAAAGCACCTGAAATAGCTCTTGTAGATTCATTCTCTTTGGACATAAAGAAATCATAGAAACCACTTAGTGAGTTTTGATAACCTATATCTTCTCCCGTGACTTTCTGTTTGGCTTTTTTAGTAGCCCAGTCTTCATAGGTTTCCTGAATTTGTTCTTCGTAAGATTCAAATGCTGGTTTACCTAATGCTCTTCCTACATTTAAAGCCTTCTCACCAATCTTTTCAGCTTTCATAGCTACTTTATCCATAAAGCTCATAACAGGTCTTATTTCGGCTGTAAAGCTTTTACTTGAAGCTGCCATCTGTTCCCCTACGTTATAGAACGCTTTACCTCCTTTGGCTTTAGCAAAAGGATTCATCATCTTAGCCAATTGTCCTGATTGTTTTGCATAGATAAGTCCGTATGAAAGCATATCCACAGGCAAGTACTTAAAGTTCTCTGTCATCGTGGTAGCTGCCATTTGAGAAAGTTGACTTTCATCATAAAGGAAGTTTCCTTCATCGTCTTTTAAAAGCTTCATCTCATTGATAAGCTGTCCTGAGTTTTGAAGTCCTGCAACAAGATTCATTCCCAAACCACCACCAAGCATTTCAGCGCCTGTTTCAAGTCCTTGTGTTGCGGCTCCCTCTGTGGTCATAAATGCTGAACGCCATCCTTTAGAACCTTGACCGAGTGTTTCGGTAGACTTTTTGGCAAGTCCTTGAAGTACACGTTCACTTTCGTTGACCATAACTTTCTTACCCATCTGTTCCATAGCTTCCTTACTCATTCCTTCAGTAAGTCCTTTTACTGTAGAACGAGCTGCACCTTTTGCAAGGCTTGAAGTACCTCTTGAGATAAGAACCATTTCCACAAGCTGAGGTATGTATTCCATCACTTGTTTAGTCCAGAAGTTAGGATTCATAAAAGTCTTAACGCTGAAATCAGGGGATGCTATTTCCGGCGGCATATAAGCTTTGTATTCCTCTTCGTATTGCTTGCCAATTTCTTGAAGTCCTCGAGACAGCATATTGCCTTCCCTTAATTCCCACCCCGGAATTATGGCATTGACAAGTTGTATCATATCCCCTGTTCCACCGATAACGTGTTTACCAAAACCACGAGCAAGGCTTACCTCGGCTTCCTCAATATATCCTCTTTGGGTATATTCAGGCGACCAGGTATAAGGATTGTTTTCAAGTTCTACATCTTGAGAGGCACCATAAGCGTGTTTCTCTTGACGAAACAATTCATCAACTATAGCTTGTTCATTTTCAGCTTCAGCTACAGGATCTGCTTTAGGTTCTATTTGTTCAGGTTTATTGAAATCAGGCGTTCTTGCTTCTGGACTTTCAGGAATATAACCTTTGTCTGTTGTATTAACAGTTGGATCTATTGCAGGCTCTTCTCTTTGGTTTGAAGTCTGATCTTTTTGCTTTAAACTGTCGTATAGAAATTGGGTGTAATCTGGCATGACTTTTATTTTTTGTTAAGGTAGACTTTGTTTAAGTAGTTTTTCATCTTAGTTCCAATAATGACATTTCTTTGAATAGTGGTGTCATCATCCCCAGGTGCTTGTTTAGACATTTTCTCTATAGCCATTTGCATCAATTCAGCATCAGTAGTTTTCGGATCCATTAAGTATTCGTCAAGTCCAAGTGAACCCATAAAGCCTGTAAACGGATCTTCAGAGATATAAGTGTCAAAATCGAAATTAGGATTGCTTTGCGTGGCTATATCGAACATCGTAGTATAGAAAGCTTTCATAATCTTTGCCCGGCTATCTGTGCCTTTATAATTATTAAGTTTCGCCACTCTTTCTGTAAAGGCTGGATTGTTCTCAAAAGTTTGATGTGGAATCTCAAGCTCTGCCTTAGCCATCTTTTGAATGGCTCTGGTATTGATAATTTGCTCTTCTTTTTTCTCATTTTGTTTTGCCTCCTGATATTCATCAGTAAGCACACCTCTATCGGATAAAGCAGCATTGATTTCACTCACTTGAGCTGAACCTTTAAGGTGAACTTTTTGGTAGTATTTAAAGCCTTCGTCATCTTCTAAAGTGATATAGATAGCTCTGTTACCCATTGGCTGTTCAGCGCCTCCTTCTGTTGGATATAAAGAATCTGTTCTTTCCTGATCCATTTTACCATCTTCAGTAGTGGCGTCAACAACAATGCGTTCCTGACCATCCAATAATTTCGCTTGAAAGCCTCCCCAATGTCCTACGATTTTGTAAGAACCTTTCTTCATATCTTCTTTTTGGTCTGCCGATACAGGCTCTCCATTGGCAAGATAAATGTCGTCAAGAGATCCAGGATTTTCTATAGTGATAATTCCTTTCTCTATATTGAAGGTATCCGCACCATTTTGAAGCTTGAATAAATCCATTGCTTTGCTCATACCTAAATCTACAGCACCTCGAGGTACATAAGTGTTATTGTCATCACCCCAAAATTTCAGTTTCTCAAGTATGGTTTGATTTATCTGAGCTACTTTTTTGTATGGTTTGTTTCCAAACAAATCTTTGCCATAATCAATTCCATCAAGAACTCCCTTAGACATATCTTTGAATGATACAGGTTTATTTAAAGGTCCAAATACCCTTGTTAATTCACCACCATAAGTAGCGTCATAAGTAGGCTTGTCAGTTTTTTCTGTTCCATCAGCATTTCTATTTCCTTTAAGATGTGCGTAAGGATCTACATAGCTTCCAAGCTGTCTGTAGTTCTGTTTGGTATATTCCAACAATTCTTCTGTAGTGACTTTTGACATATCTCTGTTTGGATTGTCAAGGGCATAGTTACCAATTATTTTAGCTTTGTTATTATTAAAGCCTAAAATATCTGAAGCACCTGCAATCTTACCTCTGTCAAACAGATTTGATGGAGGTAGTTCCACATCGCTTTTAACACCGCTGTATGATATGTTTCCAAAACCATTTCTGTTGTACTCTTCTAAAGAGTTCTGATCTCCGGCAACTAACAAGTGCCCCATACCTTTTTCTTTTAAGTCCAGAAGCTTTTCAAGATTGGTTTTATTATTACGATATATTTGTACCTCTTCCGAGTCCAATACACCGTTTGTATAGTCACCAATTAAGCTCAACCCACCATTAGCCATAAATTTAGCTTTGGAGCCACCAAAGGCTTTTATTTGCGTTCTGATTTGCTGTTGGATGCTTTTGCTTTTCTCATTAATCTTTTTACGATCACCCACAAGCATCTTATCGGCTTCGGCTCTGATACGGTCATAGTAAGCTTGTTCTGCTAAAGCCGCTTTCTGTTCTTCCGCTTCCTGATCTTTTTTCATCAGTAGCATCCTCTCCATATTGGCTAAATCTGACTGTGTCTGCGCTCTTTTATCGGTTCTTTGGGTTAACCCTATGAGTCCGGCTGAACTTAATCCTTCTGGCATGGTTAGTTATTTTACGGTGTTATTAAAGTATGGGAACTGTTCGTCTAACGGATATACAGATTCTGGTTTTGGAACCTCTGCCTGATCTTGTGTCGGATCATATCGTTCTACATAGTTTACTGGCTTCATTTGCTGATACAATTTGGTAAAAGGATTAGGTCGTGGCTCTTCAGGTTTATTCTGCTCATTTACGAACTGCATATAATTGTCATACTTGTTTTTTTCTTCAGTAGGTTTTGCAGCCCATTGGTCGCGTATGCCTTTTTCCTTATTGTACTCTTGTTTTTTAAGATATGTCTGATGAATAGCATCTTCTTTAAGCCTCTTGTTATAGCTTACTGTAAATGGCTGTGAGCCGTCTCCTTTATCTTTGATATCTGAATCAATTCCCGTAAGCTGAACCATCATACTTTTCATATATTGATGATTTATGGAACCTGGTCCATTGTCTTTCTGATGTTGCAGTTCTGCAAGCATAGACGAAAAACCTGTAGACGCTAAAGCGGCACCTGCAGCTCGTTTCTCTTTTGCGGCATCCAATTTGATTTTATGGTTGTCCATAGCTTTTGTGGTGTTGAAGTTTTGAACATACTCCAATGCCTTGCCATACTTTTCATAAGCGGCATCTTTCTTCATCACATCCATTACAGCCATATTGCCAATGGCATCCAATCGGTTTTTGTTAAGGGTACCCATATTTCCAAGAACCACATTTCTGTTTCCGTTGGAGGCTCTTACAAGTTGGTCAATACCTTCCTGATAAGCACCGGCTAAGTCATCTTTAAGTTTAGCCTCTTCTTCGGGTTTTAAGCCCATTTCCGACATTCTTTTAAGATTGGCGGTATATGATAGTATAGCTTCTGAAATCTCGTCTGTACGCTCAGGTAATGGCGTTTTGGCATCACCCATACCCATAAGGCCCATAGCACCATAAGCCAGAGCTTCCAGAGGAAGTTCTTTTTTATAGTTCTTTGGATCATATTTCCAAGTGTCAGGGATATCCAATTCTTTAGGTTCTACAAAACGACTGAAATGAGAGTCCGCTTCCTCATTCATTCTTTTGATTTTGGAAGGATCTATTTCATCTTTTTTTGTTGTTCCACCACCATCACCTTTTCCATCGGAACCACCACTTTGAGGAACATCTTCTATCGCGGCTTCATCTTCTATAGCTTTCTGTTCGTCTATCCAAGTCTGTTCAGGATAAACTTGACTAGGAACGTCTATAGGTGCCGGTATTAAATTAGGCTGAGTATCTACCTTGTCAGGATACATCCCTTTTCTGTTCTTAGCCTTGTCAATATGAGCTTGAAGACCTTCTTGTAATGTAGGAGGTTTATTAGGAGCTGTCTCTTTGGATTTATTCTTGTCATTGAGGAAACCCATTTTTTGGAAGATAACCTCGTTTAAGGGGCCTGCGGGTTTTCCGTTTTCATCCAGATATACATAACCTTTTTCAAACTGTTCCTTGTCAAGTTTTTTAAGCTTGAACTTTTTAAGGTTTTCATTATCGTCAGAGTCAAGGATCTCTTTACGAGTTTTGGTATAATCATTATAAATCCTTTCTTTCTCTTTTTCATTTTGAACCTGAAACTCCTTTTTGAATACAAGGTGTTTTGTTGCTGGACTCATTTCCCTTTGCTTGTAATAATCAGGGTTTTTATCAGCGTTTGGCAATTTGGTATCTCCTTTATAGAAATCTCTTGCTTTCAATATCTGAGCAACTTTAGAAATATAACCATCATTGCCATCTGTATGCGGTGCGTAATTTGGTTGTATCATAGCAAGGGCAGAAATAGGATCTTTGGCACTTTCATATTTCTTAGCCCATTTCCCTGTTGCTCTGTCGATAATACTTTCTTCTATTGAATCATAGACTTTCCAATAAGATTTGTTTCCATTGGCATCAACAACCTGATGACCATTTTTGTCATTTGTCTTTTGGTTAAAAAGATTGTTGGTTCCACTGATAACACTCTTTCCCCAACCTGTTTCTAAAGCAAATTGTGCAGCAACAATTTCAGGAAACTTGTCTCCGTTCTTTTGAGCTATATCATAAACATACCAATATCTTTCATCTGCTGATAAAGTATTTAAGGTATTGTCATTTTTTACTATTTTTTCTTTTTCCGTTGGCATGGCTTATGAGTTTTTAGTGTAACCTAATGTCGAAGATAATAAATCTTTTTGAGCTTCAATTTGTTTGGAAGTATGCTGGTTTACATAGTCATCAATCAATTCCTTTCTTTTGGTTTCTTGATTTGTTATCATTTCCTGATCTGCTTCGTCAGTCATTTTACTACGCCATCCTTTATTTCCAATTATACCTGCACCAGCACCTACCACAGCACCGGCAGCTGCTCCCCATAGTCCGAAATTGGCACCTATCTTTGTGCCTGATGCCGCAAGACTTAACACCTTGCCTGTAGCTTCTTGAGAACTTCGAGGTTTACTTGAAAGATTATTGACAATACTTGGCGCTTGACCTAATGCATCTATTCCGGCACCGGTAAATTTTTGTCCTGTTGTAAGATCACTTGCATTGTTTGCCGCATCTTTGGTCTCCACACCCAATATAGGATTGTTTACAAGCGCATCACCTGGTTTTGGCGCAACAGTACCACCGGGTAATTTAGTGGCTGGAGAAGGCTTTGTTTTTAAAGCTTCAACGCCATTGCGAACATTTTCATCTAAATTAGTTTTTACTGCGTTTACATCGTAATAGCTCATTATATGGTGCTTTTGCGTAAGTACATCATTACTGAAAATAAATCAACCTTACTGTTATTAATGGATTCTATCTCTATTTCAAGGTATGACCAATTACCTCTAAGGTCATCATAGTCTCTTGGATTTTTCAAAGGTACTGAATGTTGTCCTTCTCGTATTCTGTAATTCATATGATCTCCGGGAACAAATCTTTCCTGACCTCTTGAGGTCTTTACATTGATGTTCTTTACAGAGTACTCTATGTTTAACAACATTTGGATATGTTTAAAGATTTTAACGTCTTTGGCACTTGCGTTGCAAACAAAACCCAATTTCATTGTGTGCTGTTTACCGAACAAATTTAAGAATTTTCCGACATTCAGTTCATGGAGATCTCCACAGAAGGTTTTCTGAATAATAGTAGGGCTTGTGTCCTGATATCCTGTTACCGTAAATGGTGTTGAAATTTCACATCCATATTGGTCTTTGACATACAATGTATAGCTTGCGCCTAAAAGCACGTCAAAACTGTTCTGTGTCGTCCATTGGCCTGCATCTATCCTGTATTGAAATGCCAAAGGATAAGTTGGTGACTGCACAATACTGTTTGTTACCGCTACGGTTGCTGAATTTGATTTGTTTGTAATGGTAATAATAAAATCATTTACATCCAATATTGCAGGTGCATAAAACTGTTTTGAGAACAGTGGTCCGTTTTGTGTTTCTGCACCTGAGAAATTAATAAGCTGCCCTCTAAGCACATCAAATTCAAAAGGATTGTCAGCATTTGGATATACAGCTACAGGTGTTTTAATATCCGTAAGCAACCTACTTGTCAGCATACTCACTTTAACGTGCGTGCAAGGAACATTTGCATTTGAAAGTGTCATTGTTCCGGTTAAACTCGGAAGTGGCTCTGAACAGTCCTGATTGAATATATTTACAGTAATGTCAGGGTTAGTAAACCAGTCTTCAAATTTAACACAATCATTGACCGCTGTAATGGTTACTTTATTGGAACCTGCAACATAGGAAACTGTAAACAAATCTTTAATTCCTTCTTTAGCTAAATCACCCTGATCGTTAACGTGACCACCACCTACAAGTGCCATATAGTAGTTGTAAGCTTCTTGCTCTTTTGTAGCACCCTCTTTTACCGCATGGTAGATAGTAGGATTTGTCTGTCCTCCTGTGGCATATCTTAGATACTGAAACTGCTCGTATATAGTAAAAGGGAACATGGTGTTTTCCCTGAACTTTATGGCAAGACTTGAATACCTTGATGGAACAGCCGTAAAGATTATGTCAACATAACTTTTTGGATTGTCCAAATTAGTTCCTTCAGTACTTACTCCTCCAGGTTCTGTAACTTCAAATTCAAAGTTGTCAAATATGATATCGTCTAATGGCATAATCTATGGTGTTATGGTGTGGATTCATATACAAGTTCATAATTAGTGTCAGAACATATTCCTGTTCTTAACTTTATTTGTCTTTCAATAGTCCAGTTAGCCATTCTCGTTTCATGTGTAGATGGTTCTGTAAAAGTTATCCTATCGTGTTGTTTATATCTTGTCCAGAAATTTCCTTCAAGACAAAAATTCATAGCCATCAAGTTGCTTGGTGATAAAATAGAATCATAAACAATAGCTGGTATATTATATAATCTTTTTAATTCAACCATGTTCTGAATATTTGGTTGAGAATTTATATAATTTAAAGAGACAGGATATCCGGTTATTATATTTGTGAAATAACTTACTTCATAAATAGACATATAATTTATATCAGAAACGTATTGAGCGATAGCTGAATATGGAGAAGAACAACTTGCTGGCCCAAGAAATTGATTTGTTATAGTTGGTTTTGTAAAATTTATTGTTTTATTCGCAGAATCATATGTGATAATAGATGTGAAATGAATGTGATAATTATAATAATCTTTAGCGTCTCCACATGAATTTGCTTTATCAAGCATCACATAATATCCTGTATAATATTCTTTTTCAGTAACCGTTGATGCTAAAGCTGCTGAAAATTGTGTGCTTGATTGTACTATAGATATTTCATTCACAAATCGGTTATAAGTATCAATATTTGTAAACTCTAAAAAAAGATTTCCGTTACTGCTTACAACATTAATAAGTTCTCCTACTTGTAAATTTTCACATAAACCATTCCAGCTTATTAATGTTGGATTCCAATTTAGAGAATACGGAATATATATTTCTCCATTGTCAAGTAACATATCGTCAGAATAAGAACCGCCTAATTGTGGTGAGGAGTTTTCTGAAATAACCGTAAGATATTTTAAGATATCATTTGAACTTACTTGACCTAAATTTTGTGCAGCTTCCAATAATTTGTATCTTACAGCATATACGCAGTTACTTTCATTAAATTCAATAGTGGGTGTTACAGCTAAATTTATTTTTCCTATATCCAATCCTTGAAATGTAGTAGCATTAAAAGACTCTAAACATTTTAATGAAAGACTCCAATTAGTGTTATTATTTGTTGAATCATAAACACTTCCAATAATTTCTATTCTAAGATAATCACCTGTATTGTAAGTAAAACCCGTTAAATCTGTTAAGTATTTTAAACTTTTATATTTTAAAAAATTATGATAACTTAAAACTTTAGGATTTTCAGGATAAGAAGTTGGAAGAGCATTATCTACTAACATAACATTGTTAGAAGAATAAATACCTGTTGCAAAATAGTCCAATAAAACACCATCAGGATTAATCTCTGTGCAATAATATAATTTTATAGCATCAGCAATATTATCAGCATAGAATCTCCAAGCCACATATTGTGTTGTGGGTCCGAAACGATAAGTAAATATTCTTGATTTGTTTTGTGTAATATCAGTAGTGTTGTTGTAATTTAATACAAAGTTGTAAAGTGGATCAGCATTGTGCATTGTTGAGCAGTTAATTTCATCTATCAATACAAAGTCAAGACAACCTACAAGGTCTGGACTGAATACCTCTCCTATTTCGTAAGATGATGTTACATAAACTCCATTGATATATACATAGACAATAACAGGGTAAAGCTGTCCGCTTGTTACCACTTCATTAACAAGAGGGTGTTGAGCTTGAATTATAGGATCGTTTCCTTTTCCGCTTATAAAAGCAACCTCTCCTAATGTAGAGTTTTTTCTCCATTCAATTTTATAATCTCCTATGGTGTAGGTCGTAGATTTTAATAGTCCAGCATTTAAAAATATAGCCATAATGTTTCTTATTTAAAAAGATTGTCTAAGTTGTTCAAAATTTCTTTCCGTTTATTACAGCCACAACCACCATCCTGTTTTTTAACGTGGTCTATTATAGCTTTTGGTACTGTTGCGTTTATTAACGCTTCTGCTTTGTCTCCTAATCTTAAATGTAAGTCCATATCTTTAAAATTTTTATTCAAAATATAATCCTCCTGTTGCACATAATGTCATTGTAGCCATTAATTCTCCTGTAGCTTCTGAATTTGCTTCTGATGTTGCATATATAAGCTTAATTGATTTAACAAATAATAACGAACTTCCATTAGAAGTTCCTAACATAGAACCCTGAGCTGTAAGGTCAGGTGCAAACAATGTGGTGCTACCGTTACTTACTCCTTCAAGTGATCCATTCATCAAAGCTGTCAGAGTTCCTGTTACTGTGGCAAAACCATCAGCAGTAGTGTTTGGTATTCCGTTATTATCGACTTCATTTGAAAGTTTGGCCTGAACAGAATCTACGGTCAGGATAACCTGATCTCCGCAAACATCATTGTCTGCATAGATTGTTATCAGATAAGTTCCAGCAATATTCAAGTAACCTGAAATAAGACCTGTAGATTTATTAATCGTAAGTCCGGTAGGTAAATCTATTGCATTAAAGAATATCGGGTTGTTAGTAGCTGTAATTTGATATTCAAAGTAACTTCCTATTTGATAGTTTGCAGTCAAAGGACTTGTGATTTGAGCACAAAGAACAGTAACATTTATCGCATGACAAGTAGGAGCGAATACTCTTTTGTCATACATCATATAAATATCATTATCGTAAGCTATCCACCCATTGAAACGTTGTAACAATTCATTGTAGGAAAGCATATAAGAGATTCCTTGCTCTGTCCTGATACGAATGTTGGTTTCTTTGTATTTAACGTCATAATAGCCCTCTGTGTCAATAATTTTGTTGTATTCAAATAACTCTCGAAGTTTCATTTGAATCTCCAATGGTAAACTTAAAGACTCTCCGAATTTAACAAAGGCTTTATTATATTCATCGACAAATGAAATACCAAACTCTCCTTCAGCCAATGCTCTACGGATAGATGTTCCAAAGTCACTCAATTTCTTGTGTGAGGTAAACGTTCTGCCATCACCTTTTTTAATGGCTACATTCTCTCCGTTTTGTGTGGTCACAAAATCAGTGGTGTCTATATTCACTTGAGAAGTCTCTCTTTCCTGAATAGCCAATATCTGATCTTCCCAATTAGTTACGTTGGTGATGATACCTTTAGACTTCTCAAGCTCATAGAATTCATTAAGCATAAATGTTGTCCAGGCGTCAATATAATCTCCGTTCAGTTTTGTCTTTGAAGCGGAAAGCATATTTATCATTAAAGGATCGTCTTTAAAGTTGTAAGGAACCGGTGAGTAGATTCTTAAATTATCCTTTTTGAAATATGCTGAATTTATGGTTTCCACAACGTCAGATTCAAAGTCAACTGCACCTTCTGATTTAAAGAAGCGATCTTGGTCTGTAAGTCGTGATTCAACTTCTGTTTCAAGAACTACAGCATAAGCCCATCCGTTACCTCTATTGTAATCTTCAATAGAAAGTTTAGCAATAGTTTGGTGACGTTGGTGCATTGTCTTTTTTACAAGCTCTCTCATTTCTGAGAAGTCGTTCTTTGTTCTTAAAAACAGTGATGTATAGAAATCTCCTTCACAATTGAATATCTGCGACTGCGTATCTCCTTGAGAACCCTCAATAGGAATTACTTTTCCAAGTGGTATGAATACATTTTTGGAATAAGCATATTTACCACGACCACCATATACACTGCTCTCGTTATTCATCTTTAGATTTATAATAGCATGAGCATCGGTATTTGGAACTCCTTTGGTAGTGATTTCTTTATTTATATCAACCATTTTGTCAGCGCCATCATTGGTAAATGGCAATGAATAAATAGGACTTAGCCTATGGGCGCCAAGGAATGCATCTGTAAAGATATTGTCTTCTGTTCTTAAAAATACTGTAGGATAACCTGGACTCGCGTTTGAAGACTGTCCTGTTTCAGAACCGAATAATGCTTTTCTATCTAAATAAGCACCTGACATCCATAAAGAACTGTTATAGGCGTGTTGGGCAAATAAAGTCAAGGCATTGTTTGAGAAAGGAAAATTTGTACCAAGCACAAGACTGGGAACAACTTCGCCTTTTAAAAGTAGTCTTGAAGCTTTCTCGATAGGAGATTCTATGTTCAAATGTGTAAATTCAGAAAATACACTGATATTTGTGTAATAAGGTTTAGCATCTGCATTTCCAACAATATTTTTATATCCTATTTTTCTTGAAAAAGAAGACGCTTTATAATTTAATGATTGGCTAACTTTATCATTAGTGTAATTTTCATGTATTTCTTCATCTGGTACACGACTTCTTATCAATCCTTGTGAGTGATCAGTGTTTACTCTTCCTAATATTTTAACTGTTGCATTTCCAATATTCACATCTGAAATTCTTCCGTAAATAAGATCTGGACTGTCAAAGTAAAACATCTTTCTATGAACTATTTCTCTTTGAAATATAGCCGGCATAAGTTTTGAAAAATCATCATCCCAATCAAATTCTGTGTCTGTTTCAAGATTTTCACCTTGCTCGTCATAAGTGATAAGTCCGTTTACTGCATATAAAGGGCCACCATTGAAAGGCAATGTCCATTTGTCATAAACTCTATCTTCATAAGCAGCACCAGACTTGCTTATAGGAACAAATTTGTTTAGCCTTACAAGTGGCGCTGAAATGCCTTGAGCTAATATTGTTCTATTGTTTTCAGTACGCTCAACGTACTGTATTTGATAAGAGTCCACATAGTCCTTAAACTGACAAGGAACGCGAACTTCGACTCTCATTTCAAGTCTGTGAGCCATTAACTGATTGTTCTCTACAGATTGGTTTGAATACAGTTCCTCTCCCATAGCGATATTCCCATCACTATCAATAAATTTAGGTATCTCCCCAATTTCAGGTGTCTGTAAATCTCCAAGTACAATAGCAAAGAGTGGTGAACCGTTTTTGAAAAACTGTATTGAAAAACGATAGATTTCCCCTTTTACAAAAGTCTTTTTTAGCGTTGGCGTAAGCAAGTTAAGAATCGGGCCTCCTTCATAAATTTCAGCAGCTTTATCTAAGATTGGTTCTTTCTTTTCTTCCCAGGTTATTCTTACACCTGTTCCTTTGTTAAAACCTACACTCTGACCTCCATATATAAGCTGTGCATTATTTACCGAAGGGGTAAGGATGCCGTATTCATTTTCAAAATCTATGATTACCTGGGATATAGATGTTGTGAAATAGTAATCGGACATATCTGTCTGAAGCAAATCATTTTCAGCATAGAAAAGTATGTTTTTATCAGACTTCCTGATTTTAAGATTGTCAAATCCTACAAGATCCAATCCTATTGCCCATTCGGAAACTTTATCAATATAATCTATGTATTGGTCGGAACTGCTCTGAAAAGATATACTGCGTTTCTCGTTAGGATTGTTTTTGTTGTTAAGGGTAAGGGTTACATCACCAAAAAACAGAAAGCGCTTGTACAACTGTTTCTTTACATAAACCCAAGACTCTGTATTTAAAGGATCGAAAAACTTATAAGTCGATGGTGTAGGATTTATAAGTGAATTGTGAGTTTCACCTGTTTGTGACCATCCTTTAAGCAAAAACATATCTTCAACATATTTTTCCTGAACTGCATAAGGTTTGTCTCTAAGACCTGCAGCTATAAGCTTATTGTTTTTGCTTGTGATATCATTACAGTAAGTCCAGATATGTCTTGTTTCGATAATATCGTCTATGGTAAAGGAAGTGTCAAATTCCTGTTCGTTTCCTGTATGCAAGAATTCTACGATACCAGCCACATCTTTTTTACCCAAATTACGGATGGCTGTAGGAATAGTATCAGCTTCATATTCTATAGCAATACATTGAATCTCTTTGTAAAGAAGAGAAACGATAGGGCATTGTACCACTACCATTTTTGAAGTTTGTTCTTTAATATCTCCTCCTTCAAAGTCAGCTCCATCATCATCTTTAAGGATATATGCCATTTGAGAATATGGAGAGAAGCTTGTAACCTGTCCATTATCTGTAAGTAAGATATAAGCGTACTGAACTGACATTGCTTTTATAGAACCGCCATCTTTAATTTCTTTGATTTCCGGTTGTAATAAGGTTGCATCTTGGTTAATTGAAAATTCTCCTGCTGTTCTGTACCAAAGCCTTTCATCCCTTAGATTTACTACACGAAGAGGATTTAGGTTGTCAGTAAAATATACGCGTTTGTAATAGGCATTTTCATCTATTCCGGCTGTGGTTATCTTTCTATTGATATCCCAATTCATATTGCCTACCCAAGCGATCCAATCGTGGAAAGCGTGATATCCGTTATTGGTTAAAACAATGATTGCATCTGCATACTCTTTATTGTACTCTGGAACTTGATTTAAGCCTCCTATATCGCATACTTCATAGTTTGCTATGGATTGGCCTGAAAGTCTGTAGTAAGTGCTTAAATCAAGTGTCTGTATTGAATCAAGGACTTCATAGCTGTCAAGTAATGGTTGTTCCGGTTCTGGCGTATCTACAACAGCAATAGTTGTGGTTTCTTCAGTGGCGTTTACAGAAAGTTCATTAGTGAAATTATGTTGTGTTTGTCCAAAAGGAATATCAATGGTAACATTCTCTCCAAGTATAACCTCACTGATTACATTAGTAGTTCCAAGTCCTGCGCCTTTCTGATTGTATTTCACAAATACCACAAGAGCATCTGCAAAAGCATAGTACCCAAGATACTTTACAATTTTGTCATTGTTATAGATGCTTACCGTTCCCTTAATTGAAGAGTAGGCAAGTTTTCCATCTTTGGAATATAATCTTCCATTAAGTCCATATTCATAAGAATTGTTCTCTTCAGCTTCCTGAACTCTGGAATTTTTCATTCCCTCAACAAACAAATGGAGTTGTTCAAAGTTTAAATCCATAATTTATTTTTTAAAGTATTCCTGTTGTTTCAGTAATGCATTCTACTCTTGCAGCAATGTTTGATGTTGCTCTTAAAGTCACTGTATAAACTGTTGGTTCTATCGCTGTATCGTTTCCTACACGAAATGATACTACCGTTGTTGAATTCTGTGAATCTATATCATCATATGGCACAAACTTTACGTTTTTGAACAGATATAGTCTGTAAGGTTTGAAAAATATAACAGGGTTGCCGTTAACTGTCATAGTTCCTTTCACCGGAGTCATTTCAGTGATCCAAACCCTATCTGTTTTGTCATCAAAGATAAAGTCATCGGTAATATCAATTTCTTTATAAAGTGTTGTGTCAACTTCAAAGCTTACGGATATCGGAGTTCCTGTATTCACGTGTGCGTTTATGGTGCATTTATATTCCGGGCTCCATATTCCGTTTTCATTGCCGAGCTTGAAACCAAAGTCATCATAAGAAACACCTCTCTCAAAAGCTTCTACGGTCATCGAGTTCTCATTGAAAATACTGTACTCTTGATTAAGCACAAATGCCACACCTAAAATGTTAAGCGTGGCTCTATTTGGTGCCCTTGTGATTTTGAATTTGGTGACTGCCATAATCTATAAACTTATAATTCCTATTGTAGTTAATGCGGCTCCAACAACTGCGCCTTTTACAAATCCCCAAAAGCCTTTTTTTCTTCCTCGTTTCTTTTCGGCTTTTACATTCTCTTCGAGATTTTTAATGGCTTCATCTTTGTTTTTGATAATCTGGTCTTTGTTGGCTAACTGACCTTCCTGAAGCAAAGATAAATCATCTTTAAGTTTCTTTGCCAAATCACATTGTACGAGTGCTTCTCGTAAGCTTATGACTCTTTCAGCGTTCATCTTTCCTCGTTCTATTTTGTTGTAGATACTGTCTCTCTGTGTTTCAGTTATTGATAGCGTCTGTGAATAACCTATTTTTGGTAGCATTATCAGCATTGCGATAATCACTAAGTAGTTTTTTAAGTTTCCCATCGGTGATAAGATATTTGGTTTTGTAAAATTCTTCCTGTTGTTCAACGCTGTCAATCTTTTTGTACAGCTTCATCTTTTCAGCTTGTGATATGGCTACTTGAGCTTCAAGGTCCTTATTCACTTCTTTAAGTTCTTTGTTTCTTCTTTCGTTGGTTTTAACATGGTCTCTTAGATCATCGGTTGAAAACCATTGGAACACTGTTACTATTGCCAATGCTACTATCATCAGCACAAGTACTTTTTCCACGTTGTTTTTAAATGCGAATACCATTACCAAATGCCGGGTTTACCTGTGATTATTAATAATGCTTTCTTGTGTCCCTCAAGTGCTCTGTGGAATGCTTTCATAGAAAGTCCACTACTTGTAACATCAAGATAGCCATCTTTATTTATGTCAGCCAATGCCATTCCTAAAGCTACACAACCATTAAGCTGATGCCAATAGTTAGCTGCATGGAACTTACATTCACTTCTGCCCGGAACACCTTTGATTTCCCAGAGATCTTTCTTGAATCTGTTTGAAAATTCAAGTTCTACCGCATAAGGCGCTGTGGTCTTTGGAACACAACTTATGCCTTGCTGATTGTTTCTCCATCCTCTTTCAAGAGATAGTCCTGAATAAAGAACGATTTCATTGTCTCCAAGCACAGTACAGTTCCCGAGAGTTTGGTTATGGTCTTGCCAATACCGTTGTATTTTAATTATTGGTACCATTAGATTTTTCATGTTTTTTAGTTTTTAGTTTACAGTTAAACTCACAAGTATTGATATGTTCCATCATATATTTATTTTCTTCTTTTAAAGAATCTCTTTCAAGCAAAAGACTTTTAATCATTTTCTCGTGTTTAAAGATTACTTCTTTAGCCTTTAAAAGTTCCATTTCTAATAGATCATATGCGTTGTTTGCCTTGTCCAAAAGCTATTGTGTTTCGTCAAGTTGTTTTCGCAAATTCTTTAAAAGTTTTTGCGAAAGGTCGAAGCTGTCATTCAGCGTGTCCACATCAATATTAAATTTTGTTGCTTTATCTATATTGTGCTTGTCTTTTCTGCCTTGAGTACCTATGATAATGCCCACAACGCCTAAAGTGAAAGCACCTAATTCTACCCAATTGTGTTTTAAAAACTCTATAAGTGTTTGATTTCCATCCATGATTATTTAGCTTTTTTACCTATCCATTCAGATAGTTTGTGTTGACCGAAACCCACAATGAGCATCGTAAAATAGGGCGTTCTCTTAAATCCTTCAGGCAATTGACTTGCCAATGACTGCTCATAGTTCGCATAGAACCTTATCAGGACATAAGTCATAATAATGGTTATAAGAGAAGCTATAACGTTATTTACGTCATTAAGCCAGTATCTTAAAGATATTGAAGTATTTTTATTCTTTCGATTTTGAATCCTAAACAATATCCAAAGGAACGATCCTAAGAACATCATAAATATTGAAAAGAACCATTGATGGGCATTCATATCACCAAGCAATAAATCAAAAAAATTGATTTCTATTTGTGCTAATTGCTGTTCGTTTGTTTGCATTTTTAGTAAGTTTTAAAGTTAATTATTATTAAAGGATTCCTGTTACTATAACCGAATTATTAGATGTTCCGCCTAAATTTGCTTTCCCTGTCAATACTGAAATAGATGAAGTAACTCCATTAGAGACTCCGTCCATTTTTAATTGCTCTGTAAGAACTCCTATAAATGTTGAAACGCTATTAGATATTCCTAAAATACTAACTCGTTTACCAATAGCGCCAACTAAAGTAGTTGTGGCATTTATAATACTGGCCATAGTTTCATAGAAAAATTGTCCTCCTTCAATAAATGACTGCACAAACATTTCATTCGCTCCGATTGCTGTAGTGTCTGTATCAGGAATAGCACCTGTTATGGCTATTGCTAATCCTTTATCGAATTTTATACCATCATCGCCTAAATCAAACGTGGTGGTCTCTTTTGTCTTTACTGTTAATGTAATCACCGGAACATCTGTTCCTACAATTGGAACAGTCGCTTTATTGTAATATTTTACATATAAAGAAGTTATGGCGTTATTTGTTAAAATACCTCCAAATAGTCTTGTTATTCCTGCCCTAATTAAATTAGCATTGGTGCTGGCATCTGAAACAATTCTATTGATAACTTGATCAGAACGGAAATCACTTGAACTTTTCATCATAAGTCCAACAAATATTTCTTCGCTTTCATATATTTTTCCAAATTCATTTCTGATATCTGAATAAACGAATGAGTATTTCACTTGACCATTTAAATCAAAGAAATGTCTTCCTTGAAATCGATAAGAAGTCTGTACGGTATTCAGTGTATTGATTTTTGTTAAGTCTTCATTTTCCTGAAAAATAAAGAAGTCTCCTTTTTTGTAAATTCTTGTTGCGCTCATAGTGTTTCGTTTTTAGTGTTTAGTTATTGTTATGAAAATTTTGGATTAATTGAAAGTCAAACAGCTGCTCTACATTTTCATCGAAATCACTCTTTCCGGTCCATTTGCAAAATAAGGCGGCTTTGTAAAGTACGCCTACTTCAAGATTGTTATAATCTGCTGTTTCAAAAAGAACTACTGCCATATTGGGAGATACAAGTTCTATTTTTGAAGTTGACTTGAGCTTTAATATCAAGGCGCTGACAAGTGGAGTTTCTTCCTTTGCCTTTACCAAAAAAATGACATCTTCCACATCGGAAATTGTCTTTCCTTTTGGAAATTTTATAGAGAATTTTAACTCACTTTCATCTCTGTTTATCCTTATAATCTTGTTATTCATAATGCCTATTTTTTACAGTGATAATTTACATAATAATTTTTATTCGCATAAGTAACGATATAGTCAGTATTTGCGTAGTTTACGTTATAGAGATAGTCTTTGTAATTGACCTGATTTATCGAGTCAACGTATGTTACGCTGAATATTTTGTCGACAAACTTAACATCAATCAGACATTTTTCATCAACAATATAGTTAGATACCAACTTGCCGATAATATCTGTTACACCATCTGTAGAACCGTTTAAATGTCCTATGGTTGAGATAATACCATTTATCTCTGAAAGTCCGTTAGAAACACCCTGTATAAGCGATATAAGAACATTTACACCAATGGTTGTTGCCGTTCCGTTAGATTCCCCTGAAATAGAACCTTTTGCCGTTAGAATACTTTCAGTGGATGAACTTCCGTTTGACACAGCGTTCATTTCATCACTTGTCAATGTTCCGCTTAATAAAGCTACTCCTTGAGAGTTTCCTGTTAAAGTTCCATCAGCAATTAAGGTTCCTGTAACAAGGGTTTGTGATAAAGTGTTTGCGGCCAACGTTCCTTTAGCATAAATAGAGCCGCTGACCGTAATAACACCATTCGAGTTGCCCAATAGTAATCCTTTACCTTTAAGTAATGAGCTTGTCGTAGTTTGTCCAAAAGAAATACCGGACAAATGCCCGGTAGCCTTAATAATTGATAATATGTCTGCAAAAGCGTCTGAATGACCTGATAAAGAACCTCTCGCTGAAATAACACCGCTTACCGATAAAGCAACGTTCGATATCCCTATAAGGGCTCCGTTGGCTATCAATGTTCCGGATACGGTGGTTTCAGCGATTATCTCAGCTTCAAGGCTTCCTTTTGCTGTAAGGTATATTTCTGTTGTTTCCTCTTGGTCGAATGTGTAGAACTCCGAATCAAAAGTGATATCTTCCGAATCAAAGGATATAGGGAATATCTTCCCAATAATAGCTCTTCCGTTTATTGTTCCTGAGAGGTTCATTTTATATTAATTAAAAATAGTAAATATCAAAGCTGACGTAACCCCACCAATCATTGTTGCCAATAAATCTTTCCAATCAAAACCAGCGTAATCCATTTCATCTTTAAACTCTTTGTAAAAAGCCATAAAGAATGTTACGATTAAACCTGCTGATATACTGCCTGTGATTAATATAACTATTGCTGAAATGATAAAGCCAGCCAAAAAATGGATTTGTTTATCCACTGCAAAAGGCAAATTAAGTTTTTCGAGTAGATTTATTACTTTTTTCATAAAGAATTTATTAACTGAATCTTACTGTTTTCAAGTGCTATTTTAGCGTTCAATTCTAAAATTTGCTTTTCGCTTTCTTCAATTCTTTTTTGCAATTCTACAATCGTACATTCTTCAATTTTTGTTTCAACTTCAATTATCGCGTCTTGCGTTTCATTAAGTTGTGTTTTCATTTCCCAAAATGAATAAACATCATTTCTTTCTTCTCTGATTTCTAATTTTGCTATCATAATTTTATATTAATTTATTACCAAGTATTTTGTACTATTGTTGTCCAAGCGTATGTTGCTGCCCCTGTTTGCATTACCATTTCTGCGTAACTGTTGTTTGTATCTGAACGGTATCTTATTGCACCAACATTACTTACACTTGCTACGGCTGTATTGTCACCTACTTGTACGCTTCCTGTGAATTTTCCGTTGCCGACTGTATGTAATTTTTCTGTTGGTGTAGTTGTTCCTATACCTACGTTGCCAGTAGATGTAATTCTAACTTTTTCTTTTAACCCTATCCCTTGCCAAGTATGCAGACCTAGATATCCATCAGCAAATCCTGATGTTGCTGTTTCTTTTCTTCCAGTTATGGCTCCAAATAATACAGAACTTGTACCAATAAAAATTCCACCAAATCCGATAGAACCTCCTTTATCAGCAGCTAAGGCATCATTAGATAATAATGCAAAATTGACTTGTGCATTTCCATAAATATTCTGCCCTAAATCTTGAGTTAATTTAGTTACACTAACAGTGGTACCATTATCAAATATCTGACTATTCCCAACAACCTTACCCCCCACACCAAATTTTGGTAAATAATTTTCTGTTCCGCTTCCTTTTACAAATAGATTAATAACCCAATCAACAATAGATTTTATGCTTGGGTAAAAAGCATCGCTTGTTTTATTTGTTTCTATATCTGTTTTTTTGTTTGAAGTATCTTCTTTGCCTTCATATAATTCCGTAAAGTTATCATTGATTATTTGACCGGCAGCCCTTAAATTGGTTCCAGTTTCATCATTGGGTGTGGTTCCTAAATTTATTGTTCCCTTAGCCATAATAGAAATTTAAAGAGTTTGTAAAAAAGGCCAACCCCAAGGTAGCACTTTGAGGTCAGCCTAATTAAAAAGATTACTGGTTAGTCCTCGTTTACATCGAGTGCGCCAATAGCGAACTCTGGTGTAATTCCTGTCGAAACTGCCAAATCAGAAGTCAACTGACCCCAATATAAACGCTCTGCATCTGCAACGGAAGTGTTGTCTTTCCAAATAGCAAAATAACGTACAGTTTCTGAACCTGCTGTACAAGCACCAAAAGTGATGGCTGCTGTATTTGATGCGTTGTTACCCGCAATGGTCCAACCACCGGCTGAACGTGCAACGGCTACACCTTTGGCTACATAGCCTGTGTAAGCACATTCTGTTCCGATTGTAGCATCATCAACAACGACTGCTGAGGTGTACAAACGAACATAAAGAGAACCAGCTGTAGCTGCTGCTGGCAAGCCTGTGGCATCACCCATTTTGGCGATAGCGGCATTGTTGAACAAGTGCTGAAGCAATTGGGTTTCAAATGAATTCGATTTACTCATGATTAAAAGATTTAGGATTATTATTACTTAATTAACGATTCAAATTTACTAATTTATTTTTTAATTGTTTTTAAGGTTCAACTGGGGCTACACCTGTTTTCCATTCAATACTATAAGCCATTATAGTAACGACATCTCCTACCCAAATGCCTTGATAGGTATAGGTTCCTTTATCATCAATATATCTTATCTGACCTCCTAACGGATGAACAGCATCAGGATAATACCAAATACCCGTATAAACATAAACATTTAGTTTTTGTGTTAGGTTCGCGTTGATTGTGGTTTGCCCTAAAGTTCTTACTTCCATTTTAGCCGAAGGCGCATTTAAAGTACCTATAACAGATAAATTACTATTACTTGAACCAATCATTAAACTTCCGGAAGTTTGACTTGTAAGCGTTCCTGATACGTCAGAAGAACCATTTATGAATTCTTTGGCTTCAATACATATTCCACTTATTCTCCAAGTTGTTCCGCCTAAAGGAGTATCCACATATACTATTGCGTGAGTAGGCGTTGCTTTTGTTTTATTGAATAGTAAATCACCTGAACTATTTGCGGAACCAAGATTTAATTCATTAGCTGTATATCCTAAGTTAAGAAGATAATTTGTGTATGGAACAGTTCCTGAACCAACGAATTTACTATTCGCTACCTCTATGCCATCATATTCAATTCTGAAACGATCAGGAACCGCGTAAGCTGAATAATGAATTCCACCTACACCAATATTAGGACCAAGCTCAAGTTTAAATGAATATGTTCCGGCACTACCGTTATAAGAGAATGCTTCATTACATTGGACAGTCACAAGTAAATCAAGTAATGTTCCTGTAGTGGCATTTGCACTTCCGTTAGAAGATCCGACCAAAGCCATATTTGGATTGGCAAACAGTCTCATTACGCCACTTGTGGTAGCTATACCATTTGAAACGCCTTGCATATAGAATTTTTGCCAGAAAGTAAGTATTCCCTCAAGTATAGAATTTGCAAAGGAAACACCTTCCATAAATCCATAACAGGTAGGATCCGGATCTGCAACGGCAACATCTATAAGACCAGGGTTATTCACACCTGTTCTTATAGTTCTCATTCCGCAATTTGTCATCGCTTCAAAAGCACCACCGCCTTTTATGTAACCAAGCATTTCAAAATCAGCTTCAGTAGGGAAAGCATCATTTCCTCTGGCGGCCATAACCTCATCTTCATATTGGATCTTGAACATTTGAAGTACGTTGGCATTACCGCCATCTTTCATAAATACTTTTGAAGAATACAGTCTGTAAACAGCATAAGCCACTACGGCATTAAGTCTGTTTCGTGTTGTAAAAGGGTTTCCGTTTTCGTCAAGCAGAAAGCCCACATACTTAAAATCAATCTCGTCAGGACCATCATCATAAAGCTCTATGATATTGCCATATCTCTTTCCTGAAGTAAGGTCTCCATAACTCCATTCTGATATAAAATCATAAGGAAGGATGATTCGTTTGCCGTCATAAAAACCATCACCTTTGGTCATTTGTTTTGTCTTTACAACCATAACACCTCCGGCACCAATCTCGTTTTCAACGTTAAAGACAAAACGCTTAATGCGGCTATACATATTCCTGAGATTTGTATGTCCGGTAGCATCTTTTATATTCTCTACGATTTCCTCAAAATATACAATTCCGCTTAACATTCTTTATATAGTTTATCGTTGTTAATAATCTGTATCGTTAAAGGTTTTATGCGTCTTAAACTTTGAACGTCAAAAAGATCACGAAACTCATTTTCAAGTTTTCCTACAAGAGAATTACTTCCTTTAGATTTTATAATCTTGATGTTTGATGCGTAATTCATTGCCGGGCGTAAGAACCATATCCAATCGATTGCTTCAGTAATGTTTTTCAACTGTCCTTTTGAATAGAACTTATTACTTTTTACTTTATATAGTTTTCCTGAAAGTGGAAAATATTGAACAGTCCTATGACTGTAAAAATCTCTGAAGTAGTTTTCAAAAAAAGAACCTATGATCTTTCTATAAAGTACTTTTTCTACCTTGATTTTTTTGGTCGAAGGTTTCAGCCAAAAGAAATATCTTGTAGGATATTTGTCTCTTCGCTTCTCCTGGATCTCAAAGAATTCTGTGATTCCAGTATTACTGTTGTACTGTACCTTGATCATGATATCTTAAAGTGTCATTTTTAGCGTTAGGCACTTGGTCTGCTTTTGTTCCTAAAATTACTTGAAATTCTTTTCTTAAAATATTGTCTTTTATGCTTTGTATGGATTCCGGCATTATAGGATATGCAGAGGTAGTCCAATTGTAACCTATACCATCATCAGGATCCTCAAGTATAACAGACATTACAGCTTTAGCCACATTGACATTTAAACAAGCGTTAAGTATCGTGCTGCCTTTACCTGAATTCATAGCATAAGGACTTGTCTCAGGAACTCTTAAAGTAAGCTTATTGTCTTCCAATTTAGCAAATGGTGTGTATTTGTTTATAGGACTGAATTTGCTTAAATGATAGCTCTCTTCATCAAGAACAGCAATGTTTGTAAAGCCAGGCGTCATAAATTTCACTCCAAAATTGTTTGGAAGCTGAAGAATTCTTGGCACCGGTGATTCCCACTCTATTTTACCGACTTTCACAAGACTAAGTTGTATTTTCTGAAAACACTGATCAGAAACTATATCCCCATTCTTTGAATATTTAAGGATCTCATAAGTTCTATGTGTTCTTAAAAAAGAACGCACCCTTCTCTCTGTAACAACCTCATCATTGCTTAATTCAGATGCCCTTATGCTACTCAATATTTGATAAACAATACTCTCTTCTGTTGTCTTCATAATAATGGAGCGTGAAACCCATTCATCACGTAGTGTGGATAGGAGGTAAGCGACACGCTAACGCCTTTAAAGTTAAACAACTTTAAAATTATTTTCTGATATAAGAAACTTTTTCGTATCTTTGTACGTATATATAGTATATGAAGTTGACATTGAAAATAAAACTTTTGCCTACTGATGAACAGGCTGACTTGCTTCTCGACACGATGAAGGAGGCAAATACTGTTTGTAATGCCATATCTGATGTGGCTTGGGAGAAGCGTATATTCAATAATTTTAAACTCCATCACGAAGTTTACCATTCCTACAAAGCTACATTCAAACTTTCCTCTCAAATTCTTATAAGATGTATTGCAAAAGTTGCTGACGCTTATAAACTTGATAAGAAAACCAAACGTACTTTTAAACCACTTGGTAGTATTGCTTATGATAGTCGAATAATGACCTACAAACCTAACAACGTGGTTTCTTTGTGGTGTATAGGTGGCAGACAGAAGATTAGCTTTGTTTGCCATAATCCTGACTATATACCTTACATCAAAGGGGAAGCTGATTTGGTTTATAAGAAAGGTAAGTTTTACCTTTTCCAAACCGTTGATGTTCCCGAAGAGGATGTTGAGGATGTGGAAGAGTTTGTTGGTTGCGACTTCGGCTTGACTGATATAGTTGTAACTTCTGACGGCGTTAAGCATTCTGCTGATGGGCTTAATGAATACCGTGAACATCGGCAAAAGGTTCGGAGTTCTATTCAAGCAAAGGCAGACACTTTTAAACGCTCCACAAGGAGGAATTGTAGAAGATTGTCTAAACGGCTTCAAGGCAAAGAAAGAACTCACTCCCAAATTGTTAATCATACTATTGCAAAATCTATTATTCTTTCTGCCAAAGAAAGTGGTAAAGGTGTTGCTATTGAGGATTTGACCAACATTAGGTTTACTTCTAAACGTAGAAACAAAAAGTTCAGAACAAAACTTGGTAAATGGTCTTTCGGACAACTTCGTTCCTTTTTGGAATATAAAGGATTGCTCTATGGCGTTCCTGTTGTGGTTGTTGACCCTCGATATACAAGTCAAACTTGTAATGTGTGTAAACATCTTGGGAAACGAACCAATAAGCACTTTAAGTGCAACAACTGCGGTAACGATATGGATGCAGATGTTAACGCATCGCTGAATATCGCTACGCTTGGACGTGCAGTAAATCACGTTGAAAAATCGAATGATATTTGTTGCTCTATCGCTCACGTTTATTCAGGTTTAAAGCCCACCCCATCGCTTTGCGTGGGTGGGTAGTTTACTATTTACGGTTTCTAAAGGTTTCTTTATTGACATATTGTGCTTGTGCTCTTGGATCTCCTGTAGCCACAAATATATCATTGATGATAGTCTTTATAATCTGTTCTGTTGAATTGTCAGGTAGGTTTACGGCAATTTCTGTTTCTATATCGTCTTGCTCTGAAAATAGGCCAAACGTAGGTTTTTTAACATAAAACCCCCGAACGTGTGTAGGCATTCCCGGAGATACTATTCTCATTAAAGTATCATAAAGATAAACGATAGGATATTCTGGTGCTGCTTTGGTATCAGGATCTATTTCCTGAATTTCATTTTGCCCATGTCTGATAAGACTTGTTTCGCGAACCTTAACATCGGCATCTATAACCTTTACGCTCATCAGGTGCAGATAGTCATTAGGAAGCACTACAGCGACGAACTCCTCATCGTTAGGGTCTATTACCACAGGAATTTTAAATGGCTTATACAGCGCTAATAAATCGTCTCGTGTCTCTTGGGTATTTTCCACATATTTAACCGTTTCACCGATAAAGTCATAAGTGGCAGTAACCAATTTCTTCATAACGTAAGAAACATCGAAAAAATCAGATCCCATTTTGTCGGAACCCTCGATTACTTTATCGTAAAGATGTTTAACTGTATAAGCCATTTGAAATTATTTTATTTTTCTGTACAACTGTGTTAAAGCCTCTGTTTTAACCTCTGGATGATTTGTAAAAAATACAGTTACAGTTTCTTGGCTTGTACCTACCGGAACGCCACCAATCTTATAAACGCCATTTACAAATTCCAATACTTTTAAACGAACCATTTCCTTGAATTCGTAAGTGTCCTGAGCATCATTCATTTTGCTCATAATATCATTGATGGCTCTTGCATTTTCTATGCTTTTTCTGGCATAACTTTTAAGCCTTGAACGTAATGCTTTTTTCTCAGCATCACTATCATCCTGATATCTTGCTTCTATATAACTAAGGCCTGCTTGTGCCATAATATATCTCAATTTTGTAAGTCCTACGGCTTTACTTCCACCATCAAGACTCAATAAGCCTACAAGCTTGTCTATATAGTCTTCCTCATCTATTTTGTCAGCTTCCTCGAAGTCCAGGTTAACCAATGTGATTTTGTCTGAAATCTTTTTCTTTAAGATTTGAGGATCTAAATCTTTTACATTCATCACTGTAACTTCAGGATGGCATATAAGCCACGAAATAAGAAGTCTGTCGTTTTCAGATTCATCAGGGTTTAAAACCTTAACGATTCTGTCAATCATATAACCTGTCAAGGCCCTACGGTCAACGTCTCTCAAATAAGTCTGTTCCCCGGTAAAAGGATTTGAATATACAGGCAACTGATAACCTCCAAAGGCTGTTACACCCTGACTGTTGTCAACCCTATAAACCAATCTCCATTGTCCTTTAATCTGAACATTGTGCCATACTTTTGGCTTTCTTTCTGCTAATAATTCTGGTTCTTCCATTTGTTTTCTGATTTTGTTTTTAAAAAAGAGATTCGGGGGATATAGAAATACCCCCCTTGTCTCCAATTGGTTAGTAATGCCAAGTAACCGCTTTTTGTGATGCTACAGCTTCACCTGATAAGGCTCCACCTGCAAACTTAGCGCTGGCTTTGATAATACCACAACTTTCTGTTGAGTAGATGATAGGTAAGATTTCGCTTAACAAATCAAATCGACCACCATCAAATCCACTGAACGCTACTGGCGAACCATCACGTTTTGGATCCAATGAATGCATTCCATCAATGTATTTAGCTCTAAGCTCTCTTCCTGAACGTGCTAACAAGTCAATGTTAGAAACACCGTTCACCATAGTGGCGTTAAGCACATACATATTTCCTGTTCCGATGATACCACCATTTTGAGGTGCAAATGCTGGATGGTTAGACAATTCATCTTCAATGAAGATAATACTGTTTTCCAAGTAGTAGTACTGATCCACAGTAAATCCAACTTTGTTTTTCTCTCCTGTTCTTACGTTATAAACAACATTGCTGTTATTTAAAGTAGTAACGGCTGCATCGGCAGAAACACCAATTAACAGTTTTAAGGCAGTATCAATAACCATATGCGCTAACTTGTCTCCAAGTATAACGAAAGTGTTACCTGTACTTCCATTTGGTGAGCGTTGTGCCAAAATGGTCATAAACAATTGCAGTTTCTCAATTGGGAAAGCAGCATTTGGATCATAACTGATAGTGAAGGAGTCTTCCAACTGTGGAATCCAACCATCACCAATAACAGGCGCAACAATACCCATAGCGGCAGTAAAGCCATCAAGGGTTAACAAGTTGGTACCGTAATTTTCGTACCAAGCATGAGAAGAAGGATCCATAGACATTCTTGAATGACGAGCACCCATTTCCATATCCATGGCGTGTTTCTCTCTTAAATCCATAACAGCTTCGTATTCCCACATGGAAGCACGAGTTTCGTCATTATAGATTACAGCAACTTTTTGGCTTAAAGCCGAACCGGTCATAGTTAAGGTAGCACGAGAAATGAAAGAATAGTTAATTCTCCATTTAGTTCTGCGCTCTCTTTGATAACCTCTCTCGGATCCTTCACCAAATCTATTACCAGCTTCAGCAAGTAATTCTCCGGCAGCTACGTGAGCTTCAACGAACAATCCTGATTTACCGTTAACTTTTCCATACACAATGTAGTGGGTTCCGTTAGTGGCTTTTACAGGTTTACCCATAACGATAATGTTGGTTCCGCTATACGCACCTAAAGCGATAACATCGCCTTCGTTGTATTTGTCACCAAAAATATTGTTTGCAGGATCATGTGTAACACCAATCGCAACATAAACATTGTGAGAAATGTCAGCAGCTACAGCTACACCAGTACCATAAACAACTGCACCAACCTGGTCAGTTAAATCATTTCCTGTGATAGCTTGTACTTCAGCCGCATTGTCAGCAAATGCGGTTTTTCCATACGCATAGGATGGAATAAACAACGAACCCTTGTACGAAATACGAAACGCATTATCGTGAATTGTGTTGTTGGCCTTCATTACTTTGCCCGCTTGAGCACCCATATTCACACGACCTGTTGCATAAAGCCAGGATATGAATTTGTTTTTTGAAGCGAATAAGTCAAAGGACTTGTTTTTAATGGCCATGTGTTTAGCCATATTCACTGTAAGAGATTTCTCCTCTGTGTGAATCTGTGGGTTGAACCTTTCGGTAATCCCTCTTAATAATGTTCCCATTTTAAAGTTGTTTTTTTGAAATTAATAATTTGGTTTTAAAATGGTTAATCCTTAATGACTTTGTCTTCAAGGATGGCTCCTGATATATTACACCATTGCACTTTTACATACGTTTGAACCACTGACTTTGTCTGTGATTATTTTGCAAATTTCTGTAAAAATGAAAGTTCTTCCTCATTGCCGCCTTTGCTTATGTCGTTAGCAGGCTTGCCGGTTTGTTCTGAACTTGACATTCCGAACTCTTTTAGAGTGTTCTTTACCCCGGCGTTAAAATCAGGCTTAGCCAAATTCTTAGAGATAACATCCCTATATCTTTTGAATAGCGCGAATTCTACGGCATCTTTTGGATTGGCTTTTAGGTGTTCTATATGCTTATTCTTGCTGACTTCTTTATAGATGTCGAGCAAATCTTCTTTTGTGGGCTGGATATTGAAAAACTTTCCTTGTTTGAATATTTCATTGATACCAGCCTGCAAATCTTCTTTATATTTTTGTTCTTTTTGTTGTGCGGAAAGCTGTTTTGAACTGTCATACTGGTTCACTATAGCTTCTTTTTTCTCAAGGTGCATAGATAGGTTATCCCTGATTGCTTTTGCAGCGTAAGAAATCATTCCGCTATCCTCAAGTAATGCAACCTCAGCTTTGATACGTTCTATCACATCTTCATCAGCAAGATTTTCATTATTATTGATTGCGGTGATTTTCTTGTCTTCAAGAATAAGCGCGCTGTCATCATATTTTTTCGTATCAAGTAGATCTCTAAAATAATTGATATAACGTCTTTCCTGTTCTATCTGTAATTCTTCACCTCTTTTGTCTTCAGTTTTCAAAGACTCTTTCAATTTGACCATTGATTCAAAATCGGTACCAAGCTTTGCGTTAAGCTCTGCCAGTTCCGCTTTCTCTTCCTCTGCCATAGTATCATCAAATTTGAAAGCTTCAACGCTTCCCTGATCATCTTCTTGATCCTCTGTAGTTTTTCCATCTGTACCACCTTTAGGCTCATCTGTTGTAATATCCATTACCTGATTGAAAGGTACAGGTGATTCAAATTCCTCCATAAAGGATTTTTCATTGGCTATTTCATCTTGCTCGAAGAAGTTATCTTCCAATTCCATGTTGTTAATGTCTCCAGTCATAATAAAAAGTTTTTCTGATTTTTAAATTATATTCACAAATGTAATAAATTATTTACTATCGGTTTTTGGTGCCGGTTTATCCTTTTTCAAAGAGTCCTTTTCAATCTTTAAACGCTCATTGGAAAGTTTGGCTGCAGCAATAAGTTCCTCAGTACTTCTCTGTTCGTGCTCATTGAAAGTTTTGTTATCAGCATAGATTTTAGCCACCTCGATATTGTTAATATTTTTAGCTTTATCTCTGGCATCAATACGATCTTCTTTAGCCATTTCGTGAGCTTGTTTAGCCTCTTCAGCAGCTTGAGCAGCTTTGGCATTTTCTGCCTGTAAAGCCTGAAATGCTGTTAAGCTCTTTTCAAGAATAGCTTTACTCTCTGTAGCGCTGTCTGTCTGAAGCACGTTTATAAGGTCAAGGATAAGTTCTTTTTCAGTGGCATTGCCAAGAGCCTGTTGCGCCGCCATATCGATAATCTCTTTATCTTTTTTGTTTTTAAACCTGTCAGCAAAATAGATACCCAGATCTGAATTGAAATAATCCTGGAATATGGTAAGGAATTTTGTCTTGAGATCGCCAAAGATATGTTGGAATACTTGTCCTTTCTTGTAAACAGTCTTACTTTTCATAAGTACTTTATCCAATAAAGCCTGAACGAATTCATCAAAAGGACTGAAATATACTTCTGTACGCGCATTAGAGGCTGTTACAGCGCGATCTGTTCCTGATGCGGTCTGATACTGCCCAACTTCTCCTGTACGCTCTTTAGAGAGTCCTACAAACTTTCTTCCGAGATCTTCGATAAGCATAAGCCCATTGATAATATCTTGAGTCTGTCCTCTGTTGGATAAGTCAAGTGCCGTAAATTGGTTAAAGGCTGCCCTTGAACCAACTTTATCTTTAGAGTTCAGCAATATGATTTTGTCTTTTTTGATGTGGTGCAATACCCTGTTTACGGCATTCTTCCCATGTTCATCCAAGAACTGTTTTGGTATTTGTGCCGTATCGTAAACAAGTACTCTTCCATCATTGGCTTTCATAGACAGCCTAAGCTCAAATAAGAGGTCTGAAGCCATTTTCTGCAACGGCTCTATCTTTGCTACCACTGAACGTATTTCACTTGAATACATCGTGTTTCTGCCTATAAGGGCAATTACAGGAAGCGATACTTTCTTTTTGTTGTCGATATAGCTTAAACGCTCTTTGCTTTCACCCCATCTCAACACGATTTCAGGTCCTATCATTTCAATTTCCCGAACTACCTCAATGGTAACTTTTTTTACATCATCACCCTTACGCTCTTTATAGTCGGGTTTAAGGATTTTAAAGATTTCCTCACCTGTATGTTGATTGGTAAATACCTTTGCCCGGATAGTCTTTCTGGACTTCCATTTCATCACCATCACACGTAAACGATTTTTGGCATTTGAATCATACCAGTTGCGATATGAAATACCATTTGAGCAGTTATTGTAGCCTTGTGAATCTACACCATTTCTTGAACCAAAACTAAAAGGCTCGTCAAGAAGCCTGCCTGTTTCCATTTTGGCAAACAAAGCATCTATCTTCTCAATCTGTTCTTTGTCGAGTTCGTATTTATTAAGGATTTCATTTTTGGTATGGAAAGGGAAAGCAGCAAAAATATTTATGTCAGTTTGAATCTCTTCGTCAGGATTAATGTCAATATAACATTCGTCATATTTGGCTCGTTTGATTGTAGGGTGCCCATCTTTCTCATCTATCCAGGCTATAGACTGTTCACCAATAAGGAAGTCTAACAATAGCGCTTTAAGCTTTCTCTTTTCTTTATTGGCCTCAAGTACCTGTTCTACGATATCCTCTCCCAACTCCTCTGAATTGGTCTTATAATCTTTGGCGAAAAATTCTTCTACATCGTCAGGAAGGTCAATTTCCGGATCTTCTGTTTCTGGAACAAAGCCAAGCTCGTTTTCCATCTTAGCATTCAGCTCCCTGAATATCTCTTCCGAGATATACTTGATTTTCTCGTCAAGCTTTGAGTTGATAGCATCTTTGTTTATAGAATATAACTTCTTCTTTACTGGTGCCAAAAAATACTCTGAGGCAAGCTGGTCAACGATCATTTCGCATAGCGGATAAATCATATATTCCACACCAAGTTCAAAGCCGTATTGTTTGGTCATTGAGTCATTGGCTTTCTGTTCTTTCGGACTTAGCTCACATGAATACCGGCGGTAGTATTTAGCAATATTTTCGTTGCGAAAAACAGAAGTATCGTTTCCGATATATTCGATCATTCGATTTGCATGATCTAAATAGACTTTCTTTGTCCATTTGCTTTCAGGCAAATTCTGATTAGGCAATTCAAACTGTTGGTAGTTCATTTCTTTGGCATTTAGTTATTGACGCGTCTATCGATTTCCTCTCTGACCTGTTTTACAAATGGATCTTCGTCATCCATACTCTGAAGCTCTTGTGCTTCTCGTTGCTGTTCTTTTAGTTTTTGCTTTTTTATCGCCACTAAGTTAAGATATTTTTCTCTTTCACTTCCTTCAAGATGTAGACGTGGATCAAAGGTTTCCATATCATCATTTCTTTGAGTGTTTCCGTAGGATTCTATGCGTAATTCACCGTTGTTGTCAATATAGGTATATTCCAAATCCATAAGGATATCTGTGGCATCATAAACCTCTATGTCGTCCGAAATTTCGTCGAACATATCTAATTTTGTTATCAAGCACATTCCTAAAGCCATTGCAATATCTGTATTGCCATCGCCATATTCTATTAAGTCCAGTAAAATTAAATCGAGCCATATATTTATCGCATTATGGTTAGTTTCATGTTTAAGCAGTCTTGTGATAATACCTTTCATTTCTCCTTTCACGTGCACGCCATAAGTCTGTCTTCCCTTATTGGCAATAGCCTCATTTCTAAGGATTGGTTTTAAGGTCAAATGCCTTTGGGCACCGCAATCCTCAAAGTAATTGATAATCATAATTTTTGAGTACTCCACCAATGTCCTCATTTTGTACATCACACAAAGTTTCAAAGAATTGCTGTAGAACGTATCATCTGATGAAGAGTCTCCGCGCTCATATACCATTGCCACAGGCATATTGTAATCTTTGGTCATTCCGTTGAAAACCCTATAGGCCATTGTACATCCAAGAGATCCTGTATTTTCAGGTACTACCTCGTCATAACTGTCAGTTCCTCCAATATCCGCATCGTAAGGCATTCCCGGTTCATTTACAGGATCCGCAATAATATATACCGTTCCAAGCTCGTCTTCCTCAAATCTTATTTTACTGTTATTGGCAATATGTATTTTATCGCGTTCCTTTTGTGTCTGGCATCTTGCCAACTGCATTTCTAATACCGGTTCATATACCCATTCCAACCTTCCCTTTTTAGGCGTATAGGCTTTCTCGCCATCATACACCCTTTGTAGCTGACCGTTTAAGATTATACGGTTAAGTTTACCTCCCGAGGTTTTTAAAAACAGATGCGCTTCCTCTGTTGGTCGTGATTGTATTTCTTTGATATATCCATCACGAGATTTACTTGCTTTTCGTCTGCGCTCAAGGATATGTTTTAATGCTTCAATTTCATTGGTTCTTCCGGTGATAGGATCAAAAAAGTTAATACCAATTTCCATTTCATCTTCTTCGTCTGTTTCATCATTGCCAGGATAATACATATAGGCAGGAATGAACAGCTTTTTCATATTGTAGGAATCAGGGCTGTCATAGATAATCTTCATATCCCGAGAACCTTTGTCAACCTCACCGCCTGTTTGTTTAGTCACAAAACCATTAGACAAATAGGTATTAGAATGACCTGTGTGCATATTATAGATATCTTGTTCACCTATAAATTCCACTTTGGTCACCCTTTCACTTCTTAATTCCTGTAAATCTTTTTTACCTACAAAAAATTGTCCTTTCTCATTTTTAGGGTTTAACTCAAAATCACAAAGATTTGATTTTATGGTATTGCCATTCTTTTGAATAGTCAATATTTTATCTAAAGCAATTTGCTTCTCCTTGCAAATGAATTTAATCTCTTTCTGAAATTTTAAAACATCCTGATGTCTGTTTACATAAAGTCTGTAGATATATTCTCTTTGACCTTCATACCCTTTTGAAGGAAGTGTATTTCTTTTTTCTTGAGATAAAGTGCTTCCAATTCCAAGTTTCAACAACTGATATTTCACATCTGTAAGTAACTCTTCTGAAATAGATGTTAAGACTACTCGTATGGTATTCTTTTTCTTATTGAAGCTTACGTTACCATCAGCATCATAATACCCCCCTAAAAGCTCTGTTACAGCTTTTTTATTAAACGTATGAATATCATTTGGCAATGTTTTTTGAAGTTTTGTCTGACGGAAAATACCATGTTTCTCTAAAAGACCACTTACACCATTAATACCTATACGTTCATACAGATCTCCTGCCTTCATTATATGGGAACTATAAACTTTACAGGTATATCTTTTTTTGACATATTCAGAAATCTCTTTTCTATCAGAACTTAATTCCACACTATTTTTATAACTGCCATCACCTATCAAAAGTCCAAGTAGTCGTGCATCTTTAACGCTTTTATTTCCAAAAACAGGTACTTCATTCAAAACCATTAACTGGTCACCTACCCGAATATCTTTTGCTAATTGAAAAGTGACTTTCTTTTTATTATAGCTTCCCCTGTAATCTCTATGGCTCCAAAGCAAAGGATGGTCATCACTGCATTCTATAAAATTGTTTCCAGTAGTTTCTATCCTGTAACAAGGTTTCTTTGCTGGAGGTTTCATCCATACAATATCCTCTTTATAAAAACCATTTCCATCATAACCTAAAATACCGTCTTCCTGTTTTAGGTCTTCAATATTCACAAGCTCTCCTAAATTATTCCATACTTTGGTTCCGGCACATACACAGCCATATAGCATAGGCACTCCAAACTGTGTTCCTCCTTCCATAAAGCAAGGTTCCGATGCTTTGTATGATTTAATGAGGTTATCTTGCAGTCCTATCTCTTCAAAGATGAAAAACGAATAGGAACCACCCTCAAATGCTGATGGATCGCTAAAGAATGTCTTTACCGTAAGCATAGAACCAATACCTTCCTCTTTCTGAACCTTATTCTCGTTTACCTTATAACAAAGTTTAAGCTCTGTTTTGTTTTTGCGATAGGAAACCTTATACTCTTCTCTTAAATTTTCAAGAGATTTCTGTACTTTCTTGAATAAGTCAATGGCTTTATCCTCTTTTCCTGCACCAATAGCGGTTTCGTTGTCCAAAAAGAACAATAAGTTCCATAAAGTCATACAATCGCCTATATAACTCAATCCCATACGCCTTGCTTTCCCGATTATTAGTCCGTAACCCAAGAATCCCGCCTTTTCGATCTCCAAAAACAGTAAATGGTCAAGTACGCGATAAAAAGGATATCCCAATTGCTTCTTTGCGGCACCAACCTTTAACATCATTATCTGAAGCATATTCAGATAGAAGTAATGTGGTCCGGTTATACGAGGATACTGTACGCCATCTACGACAGGCGCATAGCCTTCCAAGCATCTTTTGTCCTGTTCATCCCAAAAGTCGTCATACGCAAGCGTACCGCGTTCCAGATAGGGTACTTCATTGTAAGCAAGTGGTGAATAGTGTTTGGAATCAAAACCTTCAATTACGGGTATCTCAAATTCAAAGTAGTTGGATTTTCCTTTACCATTATAGCGAGCTCCCCTAACATCGTGATTGTTGTTAAGGACTGTGTACTTACTGAACCTCTCTTCGGCTTTAGATTTCTTCATATAGATTTTAAATAAGGGGCTACCCTAAGATAACCCCCATTAAATTGGACAAAGTAAAAAGTCAGAAAAAACCGTTATCCAAAATTTTATCTCCCTTTGTAATAAAAGGAATTCTTATCCAGCTGTTTCTCTTCAAGCCTGGTTAATTTATAGCCGTTTCTGACAGGGCCATCTGCATAAATGTCATTACTATCGTTCTCTTTCTTAAAGTTGTCCACAAAGGATTTAATCACATTAAGCTGCTTAAACAAGTCAACCATTTTTTCCTCGTCACGCTTTCTGTAATCATCCTCTTTTGTGCGGTTCTCAGGGCCTATAACATAAATGTTGGCTTTCCGAATTACTGACTGCTTTTCCTTTTCAGAAAATGTCTGCCAATCCAAATCACCAACCAGTTTTTTGATTTCCCGGTACTCACCGATCAAATCTTCTATGTTATCCATTGTAGCCTCTTCTGTAGGCACAAAAGAATTCTTCTCTTTCTGTGAAGTAATTTCTTTCATCTTCTCACGAAGCATAAAATCCAAAGACACCTTTTCCTCAACCACCGGATTGTACTGAAGCTCTTTGTATTTTACAAGTGCCAACTGAATAAGTTCCTGATCCCATACGAAAGCACGCCTGTTTCCCCTTGTAGCCTGCTCCATCGCCTTAAAAGGTCTGTCATTGATATGATAGTGTCTTATAGGCGTAAGGTAATCTGCTGTAAGCGCTATTGCCGTAAAACATTGTATGCCCAAATCAGGATTGTTTATCACATCACGAAATTCACCGATTGCCATCACGCCATCATTCTCTCCTGTGATTCTTACAAGCCCGGTTATTGGATCAAGTTCCGTTAGGTACATACTATTTCTTTACGGTTTTACGCTTGTTTTGGCTCTCAAGTGTGTTAAGTTGCTTTACAGCTTTCTGTGTAAGCGCATCAGTGTTTGTCTCTTTTTTCAAAGGACTCTCCTGCTTGTCAACTTTAATCAGCTTTTTCTCTGAAGCTTTCTCACCCTCACGCATCTTAAACTCCGATTCTGTCATCTTTATGGTAGGATTCTCTTTTAAGATCTTCTCAAGATGATTAAATAGCTGGTTCGGACTCATAGGCATCCCAAAGTCATCTTTAAGGCGCTTACCCAATTCATTTAGAATTTCGTGCTGCTTTTTGTCAATAGGCGTGATAACCTTAAACAACCCTTCCAATAACTCATCCTTCTTGCCCTTTGAAATACCTCCAAAACCGTGACACCTGTTTATGGTCATTCCGACATTCTCTATCTCCTGAACCATCTTTCCCAATAACTCAAGGTAAACCGTAAGCTTGGAAGTTTCTATAAATTCTAATTTCTTTGCCATAATTACAGTATTGCCCATTTTTGAATTAACTTCCCATCCTGATCATAAGATGGTTCCCCAAATTCATCCACTGAAGGTCGCATTTCCAACTTAGAACCAGGAATAAAACATACCGTAGAATCACTCTTCTGACCTATAGCCTCTTTTACACACACCAATACTCCCGAATTTGGAATCTCCATTGCCGTAGTTACGTGTTCCCAACCCAAAAAGTCATTGTAAGTTTTAGAAATCAATCGCCATACATTCCTTCCATTGCCATAAGTCTCAGTCTTGCTTGAATTATCCAACCGTTGTTGCTCCTTCTCAGCTTCCTCCTTATGAAACTGCTCTAATTCCTCCATAGAAAACTCTAATGGCGGTGCATTCACCTCTCCTTCATCTTCCACATCACCAAAGCGTGCCTGTGAATCAACCTTTACCCCCAACGTAGCATCAGGTATCCTGTTACTCTTCTTCTTTGGAACCCTCTTTCTCAAAGGCTCATGTCTTGAATCTTGCATTTTTCTGATTTTTAAGATTATTAATACCACAAATCTAACAAATATTTATCAAAAAAAACTCCCGCCCAAGGTAGTGGACGGAAGCTTTTAAATATTAACCAAAACATATGTAAATAAGGTTAAACTAAACCCCACGAATAGTCACCAACCAAGAAATCCCTGCGTATCAAGGCAAGGATTTCAGCACTGTCTTCCCAAAAAAGACCTTATGTATCTTATTTATCATACAACAAATGTAAAACATATTTCCCAATAAAACAATAACCCGCCCAAAATCAGAGACTAAGGACAGGTTAAAGATTAATTAAAAACAGTTACAAGGCAAATGTAACACTTTTTTTTTATTCCTCATCTACCAACCCCGGAGGAACCACAGGCCGAACATTTTCCACCCCCTCTTCCATATCTAATCCATTTAAAGTTATTACCCAAAGATAATACTTTCTCTTTAAACCCCTACACTCAATATAAACCCTTTTAAGACACTATCTCTGTCCTTTACCTCCTTTCCCTTTCCATCCCGCACAATAGTCCTATAAAAGCCTTATATACAGTAGTAGGCATAACACATATATCAAAAAAATATTTTTAGTGTCGGAAATCAGTCAGGCGGAACAGTATTGATTTTTGGCCGGTGCCTTATCTCATTTTTGGGATAGGGGGTGGCCTTAAAAGAAATACAAAAAGAGAGTCTTTAACAATTAAATTAAACAAGATGAAAGCAAGTAAAGCGAAAGCAACACCAGCAAGTAAGTCATTACGTCAATCAAGTAATGATATCTCCTACAAATTAGTAGGATTAACAATCAAGGCATTAGATGGCCTAAAAGAAATCAGCATCGGTGCTTATGAAGGCACAGGCAGAGCTATTAAAGATTACCAATCCACTAATTCTAAAATGTAATGAACTACGAATCATCATTCAGCATCAGTCTTATCCAAATGGATATACAGACAACCAAGTTGGCAATACACAACTTAAAACTACAATCAGGTAGACCTGAAGACTTAGCAATGCAATATGACTATCTCACACACAAGCTATCAGAGCTTGAAGCAGAAATAGCCATATTAAATTAAACGGCTAAAAGCGTGGCCGAAACACGCTCAACTTAAATCTATATACAAATGAAAACAATTAAATCATACTTAGTAACAGCGATGCTTGTCATCGTAATCACAGTTGAAGCCATAGCTCTTGGCTATATGATCTATTTAATAGTAACCAATTAATCTATATACAAATGAAAGCAACAATCGCAACAGAGGTAAACAAGAACTATTCTTGGGCTAACGAACTACGTAAAATAAGAGACAATCAATTCAAAGTCTATGAAGATGCACTGCCATCAATAACAAGACAGCTGAACAGCATCTACAGACGTAATCAATACCTGCTCGCAAGAGCATACAAATAAACTAAAGGACTATGTCAGGAGCGAAGCCTGAGTAGTCCACTAACCAGCACGAAGTCCTGTGCGCTAAATATAGGCATACATTCAAAATGAAAGCAACAATCGTTACTTCCGCAAACAACTATTCAGTATCATTATCTAATGGCCAAACAGGATTACATCCTCAGCCTAAATCAGAAATCAGCAAAGAGAAATACCAACGACTGTTGGTAAAGAACTACGGCTATGATTTCTTAATAGATAAAATAGACCAGGCATTAAATGTAATCGAAGACGATTTCGATCCAAACATCACCAATCCTATCACAGGTGAAGTAACTGAACCTGCAGTTAAACAGGAGTTTAAACAAGAACCATTTATTAATCCATTAAAACAAGACACAATGGAAACACCAAAAGAAGCGCCTAAAGCGCCGAAGGCTAAGAAAGTCAAACAACCAGCTATTCAAGCTGAAGTCATCAATGACAAACCTAAACAAGGTGTCATTATGAAAACAAGAGGCATATCTGCAAGACTTGCCGAATCAGGAATCCGTGGCGTAGGCGTAGCCGGCTGTACAGTTCTATATGGAATTGCAGACTTAGCCACATTAAGTGGAGACCTATGGGCTCAAGGTGCAGCCGCAGCTATCAAGCCGTTAGGCAATCACCCTGATGCAACACGCTCTGAAATTGCTGACAGTATTAAACTGACTGCAAACAAAACATTGGCCACTGTCTATACAGTACCATTGGTAGCTTATGCAGCCATTACAAAGCCAAAGGCTATTGTAGATAAGGCTGTTAATAACCAACCTAAAGTTGCCACAGTATAATGGCACGTAGGAACTACAAAGACATAATGCATTTGGCTGTAAAACCGAGTGCATTATTTCAAATGGAAGAGCAGCCAGTAAAACCATTGGATGAAGGATATGTTACTCGCGGAGCACTGATGTTCGGAGGTATGGCTATATTAGGAACTATGGCTGCTGGTGCAGCTGTAGGCACATACATATTCTTCGGAGTAGTAACTCTCGGAGGTATCATAGCCATTGTTGAATCCAATCCCTGGCTCAAGAGATTGGCAACTAAAGGATCCCTGCTGATAGACATAGGTCTGTTCGGCTTCACTATCTATGCCAGTGCGGCATTAGGAGTAACTGTAGCTGCTGCATTTACAGTAGCTGGACTTGGATGGACTCTTGTCTATGCAAGGTATCTTCGTAGAAATGAAATGAAAGAACTAATGCAAAACATTAAAGATGAAAGTAATTTGTAAATTAGTTAGCGTTGATTATTCCGCTAACACAGGTAAATTCTATACTCGTAAAGAGAATGAAACTAAATGGACAGTAGTAACTGTTAACATTGATCCATTACTTATGTACCGTATTCTGCATCGTAAAGATGATAAGAAACTATTGGTACATCAGAATTATGTGAACCACGAGTTCACTTCCGAAATTGATTCTCCATCATATAGAGCCAATCCGTTTATCCTTAAACGATTTGTGCCAGTGGAAGGCAGTGATATTCCGGAACACTACACATTGGATGTAGTTGACCACTTCACCATTAATCTGCGAGAGCGTATTAATATGAAAATGGTGGACTACGAATCTGTAAGCCATCTGCTTGGTAAGTATGTCAGAGAAGCTGTCTATGAGGTTAAAGCTATGGCTGATCCATCTAAACGACAGTTTGTTCCAGCCAAACTTACAACGGCTGTAATCCGTTAAAAAGCAAGTGGCCTATTGTCACCATCATCATATACTTCACCGGCATCAACAGACTGATGGCGGGCTTTAGTGTATTGCTCATCGGCATATACAGGCTTATAGGATGATGGGCTGTTAAGCTTGTGGGCGTGTTGGATGTTTACCACGTAGATAGATTTCTGATCTGTCTCCAATAGCAACCGATACCTCACAAG
>Ga0172380_10000856_pt1 | contig 55105 bp, 79 predicted proteins | sample Leawe162metaG_FD_119747 | JGI IMG/M metagenome (GOLD analysis project Ga0172380, IMG submission 119747) | Leachate microbial communities from a municipal landfill in Southern Ontario, Canada - Leachate well 162 metaG | ecosystem: Engineered > Solid waste > Landfill > Unclassified | place... | reverse complement strand
GATCTACGTTTACACATCGTAAAAAAGTGATCAATTCCTATACAGCGGTTTCTTGACAAATTCAACAGCTTTATGAATTTTATGAATTTTACGAAAACCGTTATGCCAGTAAATGATCACTTTAGCGCATCTGTGTCAAGTGAAAAACGGTATAAAAGTAAACCTAAAAATGTGGATAACTTTTAAATGGAGATTGAAATAATAAAGCAGTGTGTCGGCAGTGAGATGAGACCGGTGTTGCAGGAGTGTTACAGATGCATCTATAGATTCAATAGAAGTTTTAACATGTGCATTCTGGATATAATGATCGACAAGCTCATCAAATACATGATATCTATAGCTCAGTTTGAAGATGGGATGTTCGTGGATCCAGATAATCTTCTTATTAAGGATGGGGTGAAAGATGCGGATAGGACTATTATAGTTGATGAAAACACATGGTCTCCATCAGCATTCTCAATGACTGGAAAGCCCGGGTACAAATGCGTGTCGAAAGTTAGTCTTGCATTTGTCGATGGAAAAATTCGAAGATATAATAGTAGGATAAAAATTGTTTTCAAACGGAACGCCATAGATGCTATTATTAAGATTAACGACGATCATATCCCTCAACCAGATGAGGTATATTTAGAGTTGAAGCGTCGACGTGAAAAACAAAAAAGGAGAAATGATGGCGGACAAGATGATGCAAACGACACATTGCAAAGCCCCGATTCAAGTAACGAGCCTTCCTGAGGATCCTAATCCGGAGTCGATTAGTAAGTGCTGTGGAGAGTTAAGTAAAGATCACTACCACCGATGTTCTGCGTGTGGTTATGGTGAGTGTGTAGAAAAAGTTGAAGTAAAAACAAAGGAGAAATAGTAATGAGTGACAAGTGCCATGGACCTGAATGCAGTGGAGACTGTATGTCGTGTGATTCCAATCCGCTTAAAAACATGATTGGTAATCTTGATGGTGGGATGCCTGGAGCTGTTGGCATACCAATTTCTTTAACTTCCCTACTTAGCGGTTTAGCCGGAAGAAAGCCAAAAGAAAAAGAAAATGTTGGTGTGTTGGATATTGAAGACGTTCGCTCGTGGAATAATATCAATTCAGAGATAGACGACCTTAAAAACAAAATGGACATCCTCAAGGATAAACAGATTTTATTCTGGGCTCAAATATCTCTCAAATACAATGTAAGTGGTCGCCAGGGGTTAGAGATTGATGAGACTACTGGTACGTTGATGGCAATTAAGAAAGAAGGTAAGTGAGCGCTGGATACAAAATGTGCGGGAGTTGCCCTTCAAGGTTCTCCTGCACATTTGATAAAGATAAATATGCATTCAAGAACAACCCGTTTGTTCCAAGCGGTGGCGGGGTGGTTATTACGCTAAGACTATTGGATATATCTGAAATAATGCTTAACGAAAGAAATAGTTTTGCTGATAACTATTTGTTAGGTGTTTTACGCAAAGAGATGGATGTTGTCAATATGGAAAAATCATGCCCGTGTATCGATTTGGGAAAGATAGCGTTTATACGAACAGATCATCCCCATACAACCATATCGTGCTTATTGATATTTAAAAAAGAGTTCATTAACAATGAACTGTTCTAACTGTATGAGAAGATTTGATTGTCCATTTGATGCAGATGATAGAGGAAATATATTTCAAACAACCCACGTTGATACTGCTAATGGTTATAAGTTTACATCGTTTGTTATGGCGACTGACGAGATTAAGCAGATGATGTGCGTTGGTAAAGATTATATACATGACCAAGAAATACAATCAATATGGTTTAACGCATCGAGTAAATTATTTGAATCTCACCTAAATGAGTTATGTAAGAAAAAAAAATTAACTAGGGATTGTTGATATTTAAAAAGGAGTTCATTAGTAATGAGTTGTGCTAATTGCGTAAAAAGGTTTAGCTGTCCATTTGATCAAAATGCAGGTGGAAATATATTCGAGAACACTGAAAAAGAATATGAGCATAAATTCATATCCTTCACTCCGTCCGCAGAGGATGTTTACGGGTTGAGCTGCGTAGAACAGAAGAAGTATAAATTTAACTCTGAAGTAAATTGCTTATCGTTTAATCCGTCAACAGAAGAGTTTGGTAAATATCTAAAAGGGCTATGCAAAATAATAATGGAGTCCACTGATGAAGTGGAACGATAAGCAACAACTAATAGGCGAATTCACTGGCGAATGTATTGATTGTCAACAGAGACTCTATTGTACTGTTGCAGCGAGCAATATTGGTGAATTCATGATTGAAACCCTGTCTAATCTATCTTGCTATACCGATTTTATACCATCAGCTGGATTAATTATCAAGTTCAAAGGGTGGACTAGCCCAATGTCGAGAGATCTATTTATGACAGAGATAAGGGATAAGCATGTTGAAGTTGATCGGGCTAAGGCGATATCTGATAATTTGAACATGAATGGAATAGCTGTAAAGCTAGGACCATATGAGTGCATGTGTGTAAATAATGTCGTAGAGCCAAAAGAATTTCTCCTGAATAGACTTTCGTTTTTAACCGTAGCTGAATTTGTAAGGCATGCATATAAGTATTGGTTTAACATGAGACCTAGTATATGCGAGAATAATGTATCAATGATATTTGCGATGGGATACCTAACTAATGATATACATAAAATAAAACGATCTCTTACATATTCCGATTGTGGATTTAGCCATTCGCTATCACTAATAAGAGATGGTTTTGTTGAGAGTTTTGTAAAAGCTCTTGGAGTCGAGTGTTATACAGACTTATTGAAGAGTGAGATATTTGACATGTTTCACAGAAAGGAGGACGAGAATGAATTCCCTGGAAGAAAAAATTTGTACAAGAGGTGAATTTGCTGCAGTGAAAAAAGGGTCGAAGCGTAAGTCTCCAGCGTTAAATAACGCTGGATGGCTGAACGATTTAGATACGACAGAGGTTACTATAGGTAGGAGGAATGGTCATTCTAATGCTTTACGAGAATGGGCTGAAAAGAAATATGGAAAGACGATAAGGGCTAAATCTGACACGCACATTATAGAAAAACTCCTGTCTGATGGGCTCGTACCAGTTCGAGTTAATGGTGATCATAACCTTGAGGATGATGGTGTCTTCTTAATTAAAAAGGAAGTACTGAGGCGAGCGCCCTGCTTCAGTAGATAGTAAATATGAGAGAATTTGTAAGAAAAAGGATGAATAACGTGATCACAGTGAAAGACAAAGCCTGTAAAAACTGTGGTGGAGCTTGCTGTAAAGCTTTCTTTGCTCCACCCTTAAAGCAAGACATTAAAGAGCTGCTGATGTCATTATATTGGATGATGCCATGGCGTGTACTTAAAGATATTAAGCAGGGTGCCCACCTATTTGAATCTATTGGTCATCGAATTGACAATGTTATTTTGTGCCTGCATAAGCTATTGTTTAGAGCCGTATTAGTTAAGGTTGATGATCCATGGTTTCTAGCTAGGGGTAGTAAGGGTAGCTATGCAGTAACGTGTCGCCTATTTAGAAACGATAGGTGTTTAGTGTATGGATGGCTTGGGGATCATGTAAGGCCAGAATATTGTCGGACGTTTTCGTGTCACGAACAACCAGATCGATACATATACAAGCAATATGAAAAGGAGACCTGTGAACTAAGTTCTTTTGCAAGAACGATACTTCCACAGGAGCCAATAACGGATCCTGAGCAATGTAGAAAGATTGAAGAAAACTTTAACCAAGCGTGGTGGGCTAAATGGGTTCCCATGCTCAAACAATCTAAGGGGAAGCGAGATGAAGTTAAGCGAGAGGCAGAAAAGGCTGGATAAATCCATCCAAAAGATTAATGGAAAAATAAATACGCTACAAAGACATAGAGATTTAGCCATAGCAAAAGTTGTTAAAATAAAAGATGAAATAAAGCGTATTAACACCAAAAATAAAGTACACCAAATCAAAGAAGGTAGGTGGTATCGTGCGATTGACAATGATAATATCTGGGTTAAAATAATCAAAAGGTCATTTGACAACATTAATATCTTCTTAGTAAATATGGATAATGACTATCCATATTTTACAACTATACATCTATCGAACGGGCAATTCTTTGGATTTTATAAGAAGTGCAATAATCCATATGACGAAGTCGTGAAGAGGCTAAAGGAGGTAATGTGATACTTCTCTGTACGATTCTAGCCATACCGGCATCGGCGCTGTTTTGGCTGTGGTATAGCAATCGCACGCCATCAATAAAGCCGCCATCAATAAAGCCTAGGCGCGAACCAACGTTGATTGATAAACTGAATGAACAATGTTTAAAAAGGGATGGATAGTGACCGGGTACATACTTAAAACAGATAATGAAGAATGTAAAGATAATATCGACATATCTACAAACCGTACAATTTATAAAGACATTGAGACCGGTAAGCATTACATTCGGTGTCATGGATGTGAAGATGGAAACTGTATGGTAGAGGTTGATATATTATACGCCATTAGTCCCAGCGTGTCAAAAATGCATAGTAAGAAACAAACACAAAATAAAGGGTGATGCGATGATGGGTTTGGATTCATGTTTAACATGCGTCTATAGATTCGAAGCTGGGTCATGTATTATACGTCGGATAACCAAGTTAACAAATAATGATAATACGCACGCAGTTGGATCTTTAGTTAGATTTTACCATCAAATAAACAGAGATGGTATGATTGATTTATCTACGTATAGGCGCAACACAGCAGCTTTTATATGGCATAATTGTTATACTATCCCAGCGTCGAACCTTAAGCATAGAATATTTAACGCAGACGCTGTACGGCTCATAAGAGATCATTATAAAGAAAGCCATGGTGAGGAATGATGGGGATGACTCTATGTATTAAGTGTATGATGAGATTCGATAAAAGAAATTGCATCTTATACAAATTAATTAACCATGATAAGGGTAATGATGTTCATCGAGACATGTACAACCAGGTTAAAACCAGAAATTCAATTACCTTACATTTTTCTTCCACGTCGAGAAGGTGCCTTGATGAGTGTTGTTATACCATAGCTGTGTTAGAAAGCGATTCCTCTCACATGTTTATATTTAAAGAAGAGGTTAAAGAGTTGATGAAAAATTATTAGGAAGGCGTAGCGCATGATGCAGTTAGGGATATGTTCACAATGTATAGCTAGATTTGATCCAAATCAATGTATCGTTCATAGAGTTATCTACCATAGGAGCAATGCACAGACCGGCTCCTTAGATAGTTTTTATCGGCAACTTAAATCTACTGGCGTAATTACTCTCAACTATCCAGCTACAGCGGACGATCAAATAGTTCACCCTTGCTATAAAATAGTTGAGCCAGGAGAATATGTTAAGGAGTATGTATTCAGTAAAGAGATTCATGAGCTAATGCAAAAATATTAAACGGAGGAATCGTGAACGACGGACTAACCAGAAAGAAACATAGTCGCAGAATAGCAAAACTTGCTCTTCAATGTGGGTTGATAGATAAAAAATTGTACGACTCTTTATATATGAGTGAAACGGTTTGCCAGAGGAGGCCTAGTAGGAAAAAGAGGCGTCACTTCTATCGGCTTAGTAGATATTACAAAGAGCTTCATTTTTATCAAAGTGACTACTGGGGTGAAGGTGATGAGATACCAATTATAAATATGGTTGAAAGCACTGTATTTTTTGAAATTAATACGTTTGATACAAATGGAGAGCCAGAACCTCCAGTGAATAGACTTGGTTCAACACTTGAACTCATTAGAATTCTAAAAAAAATAAAGAAGAATGGATATAGAGAGTCACCACGTTTCGAGGATTGTTTATAATGGCAATAGTTAGAAAGATCAAAGACTTTTCTCCCACGCACAAGCAGCTTGTAACTCGCATTGCCACCTGGTATAAAAACAACCATCAATCATGTATAGTTATGGCCGAGTTAAAAACATCAGCCCAGGAAATACCGGATGTAATAGTATGGAAGTCCGGAGCCCACTCTATCCTCATAGAATGTAAGACGTCAAGAGCTGATTTCTTATCAGATAAGGATAAGTTTTTTCGCCGGCAAGAATCTTATGGTATGGGTGAAGAGAGATATTACGCAGCACCAACTGGAATAATTAGGCCGGAGGAGTTGCCTGAAGGATGGGGGTTATTCGAGATTGATGAAAAGTTTGTTAGAGAGGTAAGAAGAGCAGAGATAAAACATGCTAATAAACGTCATGAGTGTATTATGTTAATGTCAATGTTGCGTAGGCTTGAAATAAGTACCGCTGTATTTGTGCGCCATGACGTACCGATCGACGTGGAAGAAAAACATATTGAGAGTAAGGAGGGTGCGGAGTGAGTGTAAAAGATTTTATAAATAAAGAACAGGATGAACATTTACTTAAGACAAAGGAGGAGTATAATAAAATTACCTCCTGTGATCACAAGTTTGAAAAGCATGGCTTGGGATTTAAGTGTGCTGGTAATTGTGGTTATTATACTGGTACACATTCGGAGTTAAATGAGCTGATTATAAAAGAAGGTAGTGAGCTAAAAATGCCAGAAGATTCTAATGATGTATTGCACATACAAACTCCAATTAATGGCGATGGATTAGAATCTGTAATACAAAAACATTTCGGAATTAGTGATTTGTCTAAGTTCGAAATATCAAGTAGGAACATTAAAGTTAAATGTTTTCATCAAGATCTGGACGATCCAGACAATTATGAATACTTTATCATAGTTACCAAAAAATAAGGCTACTAAAATATTAGGCTAAGGTCTCTCGAAGCAAACAATTACCTGCGGACCGGCTTAGTCCGCAGGGGTAGTCTTCAATTCAATAACATAATTAACGTTAGGGGTATAGAATGAAATCTGAAGAAATATTAAACAGTATACATATGGAAGCGTCAAGCGCAATATCATGCATTACACCTGATGATGTGCTAATGGCAAAATCAAGTCTTCGAAAAATACGAGGATTGGCGGAGAAAGAATTAAAGGCACTAGAGAAGAGAAAGACATTTCTGGATACGACTATAAAGTTTATATACAGAGTGTGCTTCGAAGGTGATCCTATATTGATCGATGACTGCCAACTACAGGTATGTAAAGTATGTGGTAAAAAGGCATGGTTAGTAAAGGATATAGAACACAGTAAAAAGTGTGAGATTGGCATTATTATAAAAGAATTGAAAGAGGCTACGGCGTGACTTCTAAGTGGCAGTGGATGATGGACTACTGCCTTAAGAATAGATTTCCTCCTGCTCAGTCATGGGCTTGGAACAAGGCAGAAGAAGCTTATACTGAGCATAAAAGAACAGAATCAAATAATGATAAAAAAAATAAACAGAAATGATTTTTATGATAGTCTTCCAGAGTGGAGTAATATGGTAGAACATAAAATCAACGAGATAATAATGACTGTTAACGCACTTGAAAAATTTATTCTAACCGGACAACCCAATGAAGCAATAAAGGTTATCGAATCGGAAGTTAACGCTGACATTATAAAGGTGACTGAGAATGAAAATACAAATAGTACAGGTGAATGAGATTACCGTTCCCAGCGGTGCTAATGAATACGCATCGATACAACAATTACAGGATAAGTATTATGAGCAATGCGCTAATCATCCAGATAAAATAACCAAAGAAATTAAAATTATTCATGAGCAGAAACTTTAAATTCTAAGAGCATGGTAGGATTACGTTGTATTTCATAAAACCACAAACACAATCTATTGTGTTTATAAAATTAAGTGATTTTTTCGCTTGATTTAACCTTTGCTCCGTTCTATTTTAGCTCAATCACACGATCCGTTCCTTTAGTATGGGAGTTAATCTTTGTCAATAAATGCCGCAGACTTAGCCGCCGTCGATGTATTTAATAGTGATGGCTTAGTAGGAAAAGTACCAGACCTATATATTGGCAGAGATTTAAACCTCTTTCCAATCAAAAAGAATGGACTACCTTCATTTAGACCTTTACAGAAAGAAGCTATTGAAGAAGTTCTTGATCACGTTCAGACTAAAAAATATATCCGAATCGATGCTCCGGTAGGCACGGGAAAAAGTGCCATTAATTACACTAGTGCGTTAAACATTGGAACAAGGGCGATATATCTTACAACACACAAGCAGCTTCAGGATCAATTGGAGTCTGATGAGTGGGAGCACGTCTATTCCTTAAAGGGAAAGAATGCATATGTATGCCCTCTGTGTACAAATATGGATGAGAGTCGTGTTGTGTACTGTGACGGTAGCTGTCGTGCGAGGGATTCATATGTACATTTGTACAATCATTGCACCGTATCACCAAAGCAGAAATGGAAACCCAGTCCAGATACGGCGAAAGAATTTTTCAAGAATGTTACTGATCGCCTACAGCAGAGCATAGATACTCCGGAAGATCGTCTTGGCTTTAGAAATCTCAAGGACTTTAGAGAATATTGCAGATATTTAATTGAACATCGCATTGTTAACAACGAGCACCTGAGAGACATATGCTACACAGCGACCGATCCAACCGCCAGGAGGATGATGGAGCTGTCTTCAGTAGACATAGGTGACATAAGTATGAGTCCGCCTCTTGCATCTGCCTTATCAGCCGTAGCGTGCCATCACACTCCGATTGAATGTCCTTATAGAGCTGCGAAATTCATGGCGAGTAACGTTGCCAGAGTGGCCGTGCTTAATCCTGATATCTACTGGGGTTTCAAGTGTCTTCCCCCTAAGGTAAATCCATTCCGTGATTTTGATGCTATTATCATCGATGAGGCTCATAACATGAGCGGAGTTATGGTAAGAGTGTTTGATGCAGAGTTAAACGCCCACATGGTAGGCGAGAAATACGGGATTGACATACTGAACATAGATGGAATTCAGTACGACAAAGAGAATGGTATTCCCCCAACAGTTAAAGATTTTTTCTTCAGGGGGAGGGCTCTTTCTTTAGCTGGTATGGCGTTCATGTCTTTCTTCAAAAGCGCTATTACATCTGGTGGGTCTGCTATGACAGTAGCTAGGCATTTTGAGCCAGGTGATTTCTCCATGCTTACTGGAGTTACGCAAGAGACTATAAAAAGCTTTATGGTAGCCCTAAGCAGAATACGTGAAGGAGCGAGCGAGTTCGATTTTCCTGAATTATTCATGGATGCTATGAGTAGCGATAAGCAGGAGACGGATGACCCAGAACAGATTGGAATGAATTTAGGTGGTAGCATGGAGGAGGAGGCTGAGCCGCACATGGCTACCAGATTCTTCATAAGATCAATGTTTAAAGAATATTGCTCATCTAAATTCGGCATTAAAATAGAAGATGATTTCTGTGTCGACCTGTTCAATCCAAGGATGAAGCTTCAGGCTGTAGTTAGAGCTGCGGGGAAGAAGAGTGGAACTAAAGACGTCATGGCAAAGACGTATGAAACCATGTGTGAAGATGGGGATAAGTATTTCAATTCGTTCTATAGTTCTATCAAGCATATCTTCAGACTATCTAATTGCTTTATAGCTAGTGTGTATGAGAATGATTATTACAATAAGATAACTGGGGATACTGTTAAGAAGGGTAAGTTTCTGCGCTTTGTTCCGGTATACACTGGAAGTCTTTTGCGAAATACCTTCTATACCAGAGATAAGGATAATCCAGAAACTAATCCAAACATGAAACCAGATTACAAGGTGATTGTTTCATCTGGAACGTGGCCTAATCCAAAGTCGATGGTTAAAGCCTTGGGTGTAGACATGACCAGTGATATGAGCGAATGCGCCACAGTTCAGATCTCGAAAAGATTTGATAGGGAGAGACGGCCTGTATTCATTAACACTCTGTATAACCAGTTCTCGTTCAGTGATAAAATGTCAGATGAAGAAAAAGGAAAGTTTCATCGTGGTGATAGTTATTACTACTCCAATCAGCCATATACTCAGAAGTGGGTTGATGAAATTGATTCTCTGATAAAGTTTATACACAAGTTGAATCCTGGGTACAATATCGTCATTCACACTGTTAGTCATAGAATAACCAAGATGCTCGTAGAGCATACTAAATTATTTAGTCCGAAGTGGTTAGTGCATCTGAATGAGTATGAGGAAGCGCCTATAAATAAACGCTCTAAAGATAAGCTTGAGATCGAAACTAAAGATGTTCTCATGGCTAAATTTATTAAAGGCGAAGGCCAGGGTCTTGTATTTGTTTCCCCATCTCTTAAAGAGGGTTGTGACTTCAAGGGTGATAGATGCAGGGCTCAGATAATTCTCAAAAAGCCAATACCTTATTTCGGTGATCCGTTTCACAGGTTTCACGCTTCTAAAGACAAATCCTACATGGAGACCATGGCTGCAATAGACATGATGCAGATGTGCGGCAGAAATGTAAGGTCGCATGAGGATTGGGGTATGACGTTCATTTACGATACTGCTGCAACCAGAATACTTGGATTCCTACTTAAGGATCCTAAGATGATGGCCACATATCGATCTATGAGTCACATTGCCAAGCTGCCGTATGATACTACAGAGAGGTTTGTAAAGTATGATTATATAACGGAAGCCGTAGTAAGAAGTAATGGCTTACCGGTATGGCCTCTTGATCCGTCCAGAAGAATCAAAATTTGGGAGTCTATGTTTGTATGAAAGATGAACAATTAAATGCGATAAGAGAAAGAATTGAAGCCACGATGACCGGTGGCTGGCACGTCTTTCTCATGACCGATGCTGTTTGCAGTGCGGAGGCTACTAGGGGTCGTGGGGCTAACTCTAACTTCAGATGCTTTGATAAAAATGTTCACAAGAACGATGATAAAAACGCATCCATGAGGGTTAATAATGAGCGGGGTAATTGGAGATGTTTCACCTGCGGAACCCACGGATCCTGGATCAGACTGCTTAAAGGTTATGGTATAGAACACCCCGTAAAATACATGTGTGATAAACTGCATATCGACATGGAGGGTGACGGACTGATAGATCCTAAGGTCTATAGGATTATCAGGGATTTTGCTGAGAAACAAGCGACCGACGAGTATCGCCCTGAGTTGATAAAGCGCCTTACTATTTCATCCGATGAGGAAGAGCAGTACAGTGCGGACAAGAAATTATTTAATGAAAAGATTTCTGAGCGGTACGTCGCAGGATGCGAAGTAATAGGTAGGTCGTTTGAGGACGCTGTCCCCACTGGGATAAACGTTGAGTGGATCAATAAAAAACATGAGCTACTGATGTCTGAAAAGTATCAGGAGAGGCGAATGTGGCTAATAAAGAATAAGGGTGTAAGTGAAGACGTAATGATGAAGTTCCGTCTTGGCTGGGATCCTGCTGGCGATGATGAAGATCATGATAAAGAGAAAGAGACGGTTCTCGATCCAAGGGCGTGGAAGTTCCAGAGTGAAACGTGGAGAGACAGGTATATTATTCCTCTACGTGATGCAAGTGGGACATATGTAAACGCCAAGAGATATAGAACTGACGCAAAGCCCAAAACCCTTCCCTATCGTACTAGCGACCTAGATCAGGGCGGAACATTGTACTACCCGTATTCCAGCATATGGCCAGGGGATGTAATGGCTGATAGTACGATCTACTGGATGGAGGGTGAGACCGACATGCTCTGCGCTCAGAGCCATGGCTTACCCGCCATGACAACTGGTGGAACTACGTCGTTCTTTCACATTGACCCTAAGATATTCAAAGGCAAAAGAGTTGTGATCTGCTTCGACATTGATAATGCTGGAAAGGTATCTGCGGTAGAAGCTGCAAACCTTATAGTGAATTACGTCGCTGAAGTAAAGGTGATACGACTGGAAAAAACAGATCCAAAAAAAGAAGAAGATATTAATCCCATGGGTATTGACCCTACGACAGTTCCAAAAGGAGACTTCGTCGATTTCATGAAGATTAATAAGTGGAACATAGCCGTATTCGACGAGCTTGTATCTAAGACGAAAGCGTGGATATCTAAAAGCGCTCCAAGAGACCAACCAAAGAGGTATAGAATATCTCTAGGTAATTGTGATCATCCAATGTATCACGATCAGAATGTAGAGTGTGTCGCTCGAGTGGAAGAGCTTCAGGACTCAGCTTATTTCCAGTATCCGATAACGGTAGGTTGTGCTTGTGAGAGAGATAATACCATAGACAAAAGGCCCACTCCGTACTGCTCGAGATGTATTATGGAGGAGGATAAGAAGTATAAAGAAACGGACATAACGTTCGATATCTCTCACGCAAGTTATCGTGATATTCTAGCCATGGTTAATGTAAGTGATGGTAGACAAAAAGAGATAATATCGTCCATTATTGGAATACCATCCAAATGTACTATGGTGCGATACATACCAAAAAAGGTAGGTCGTCTTTATGAAGTTGTTCTCGTTCCGGATAAGGACGAGGCTGGCGTTATTGATATTAGTGGAAATGTTAAGGATAACAGATCCATAGTTCCGCACAAAGAGATTGAAGGCTATATCAAAACCATCAGTATCAATGTTGTGTCATGTAAGACCTATCTGTTTTCTGGGAGACCACTCAATCATCCCAAGACACAGAAATCCATTCTGTTTATTGATAGCGTTGAGCCGCTGCAGAACTCTATTGAAGGGTTCAAGCTCGACAATGAGAAAGTTGAGTACATGAAAGTATTCAAAGCTGAGGCTGATGATATCAATGGGATAGACGCCAAACTGTCAGATATTTATTCTGAGTTCGAACGACTCACTGGAGTGCTTGGCCGCCGGGATATTTTCCTGGTATGTGATCTGGTTATGCACTCGGTTGATAGTTTTAAATACGACCAGTCTCCGCTGCTTGAGCGTGGATGGGTGGAAGGAGTAATTCTTGGTCAATCTCGTACGGCTAAATCTTACGTCGCCAAGTTCGTCCACAACCATTACAAGATGGGAGAGTTCATCGCGGCTGGCATGCTCACACGATCAGGTATTGTTGGTGGATCAGCTTCAACGGCTGGGGGCGGACGTCATATTAAGTGGGGCGCCTACCCAAGGAATAATAGGGGGCATGTCACAATTGATGAGTTTTCGTCGATCGATCTCGATGTTATCATGTCGATGATTGACATGAGAACTTCTGGCAGAGCTCAGATTTCAGGTATCAGTTCTGGAACAGTAGAGTCCAGAGTAAGATCTCTTTCTCTTTCTAACGCAAGAAGGGAAGGTAGAGAGTCATATGATGGTGATGACGAAATGGATGACGGGGTTAAGGAGTACAAGAAACTGTATTTCGGTAAGGAGCAGGCGATGTCTCGTGTTGATATTGCTCTTTGTGTTTTACGTGGGGACGTTGACTCAAATGAGTTTGTCAAGATGTTTAATCGTACTCCGAACAATAACTACACATCAATCCAGTGTCAGACGTTAATTAAATGGTGCTGGTCAAGAGGTAAGGATGATGTTGCATTTGCAGAAGGATCGTATGATGCTATCAGGAGGTTCTCTAAGAAGCTGTCTGAAAAGTATCATGGAAGCGTAGGTCTCATTAATGAATCTGAAACACATGTTAAGCTCGCAAGACTTTCAGCAGCTCTGGCCGCAAGACTATTCTCGTGCTCTGACGATGCTCGATGCGTAGTAGTTAAGCCATGTCATGTTGAGTACATGTATAAGACATTGGAATCATTTTATAGCGGTCCCAATATGAAGTATGATCAGTATTCCGTACAGATGAAGAGACAGACTACCTTGGGTGATATGACTAAAGTAAACGACATACTTAAAGAGTGTGATATGGCAACACTATTGTCAACTGATCACATAACCCAGGGTAAAATTAAGACAATATTTCATCCGTATATTTCCAGAAGGGTGTCAGAGGCTCATAGCACTAGAGATTTTAGAATGAATGATTCTGTAGTTGCTAATGAGATTATATATGAACTTCAAAAATCTCATGCAGTTTCCTCCGTTGGAAATGGATATAAGAAGATTAAGCCGTTTGCAAAAAAGCTTGAAGCTATGATTATGGCTCATGCAAAGGGTAGTGCTGAAAATCTTTCGAGGGCTATTGATGGCACTAACGCTTGAAAAGCTCCGGCAAAGACTGGAGATATGTACTGCATGGTTGTCTCAGTTAGACACGGCCAGTAGTGAGAAGATGATAGATACGGCGAAAGATCTGTATAATAAGATTCGTGGTGTATATAAAGACGTCATTGAATTTAAACAAGTGAATGGAGATAAGGGCATAGTTGATATGATGAATGTCTATCCGGGTGTTTATGACCTCATTATAACTATGACACAGAGCTTCTCGAAACCATTGCCTGACGAGCATGAGTTCGACATGAAAAGAATTGTTAAACTAAAGGTTCTTAATGGGGATATTATAGCCATAGTTCGACAAAACATTGTATTTAGAGGCTCTTATCAGCACAATGTGGATGGGTACACTACCTATCATGAAAACGAAATGAAAGTACTCATGGAATCTAAGCCTACACCAGACGAATTTAGAGTGGTTCATCTGCTTAAAAAAGAGTTTGACGGGGAGATTATTAGTGCTAAGGGTATTGTTAACCCTGACTTATCTAGTTTTACAAAATTAGATTTAAGTATCGAAAAAACAAAAAGCAAACAAAGACCAGTTTTGGAGGTTATTAATCTGGAATTCTCTGATACAAGATAAGTAGAAGGAACATACCTTCAAATCATTTAACACTTTACAGGAGGCTACTCAATGAGTACCGCAAAGTTCGACGACTCAATGTCAGCAGACGATCTCAAAAACACGGCAAAAGACGCCAAAGAAGGCGCTAATCAAAACGCTGGTAATCTTGAGGTTCCAGGCGATTTCATTATGAAGGTTAAGATAGTAAAAAAGAAGGAGGGTAATGTCCTATCTCCAGTCGTTAAGACTACGGATAGTGGCGCAATGATGCTGTCCATTCTTTTAGCTGTTGATGACCCTACAACCGAGCATAACGGTAAAGGCTTATGGGCTTCAGTATGGCTCAAACCAAAGAAGATCGTAATCAATAAGGATGATACTCCTGCGGTTGCGGAAGAAAAGCGTAAAGAGTATGTGAAGAAGGTTACTAATACGCTGAAAATGAACTTGCCAAGCATATGGGCTCTTACTGGTGACAACACTCTCAATGTTGATGACTGGGATCGCTTCCGCTTGGCCATTGGTGATATAAACCCATCTAAACATTCGATGAATAACCATGTCTGGGTAAACGTTATTCATGAAGTTGATACTAAAAACAAAATCAATTTCCGTGCAAATCGCATTTCTCCACTTCCATCAATGTCAGCGGTGTCAAGGGTTGACCTTATCAAGCTTCAGGATCTTAATAATATCCGGATTGCAATGGGTGAAGGTCAGGCACATGATGTTACTCCTCCAAGCGACACAGCTAAAACATCAGAGGTTGATGGTGGCGGGTCATCACTATTTACTCCAGGTGGCGCAGATGTTCCAGGTGGAGCCGGTCTGAGCTTTTTTTCTGATGGTGACATGAAAGTTTAACAGAGGAAAAAAATGATTTACGGATTAACGCACGATAAAAATACTGGGCAGGCGAAAGATACTACCCAGTATTTTGGAAAGATCTCCACCGGCTATGCAGCCGGTGAGGGGCCTAATAAGACAGATCATCCAGTTGGGTGTGGGTTTTATAGAATCCTCGTCCAGAAGCAGATGAGAATACCTCAGTCCGGTGGTAAGTCCGTTATAATTGAAAAGTGGATTGAGAATCCAGACGTTCACAACAAGGTAGGTAAAGAGCCAATGGCCCTTAAATTTGTCTGCGTTGGAAAGCATCCTTCTGAGATTTGGCAGTCACGCCTGGCGTACTGGTCAAACGGTCGGATTAAATGTACTGGAAATGGTAAGACGGCTGTGTTTTCTGAAGATATGGGTGATGGAACCGTAGTATCAAAAGATATTACATGCCCATATAAAGAATGCTCTTATTTTAAAGAAGAGAGATGCAAGGCCGAGGGGCGGTTAAAAGTAGGTCTTGTGGATGACTACCACTTGACTTCAATGTACCGCCTGGACACCAAATCAATCAATTCCATTAAGTCTATTGAGTCAAGTTTGGCGTCTATCTATGAGACGCTCGAGAGGCTTCATATTATGACTGGGGCCCCGATGAGCAAATTCTATGAAAAAGGCATGCAGGGAATGATTTTACGCATGTCGCTCAAGCCCAAGAAAAGCGGTAAGCACAATGTATTCATCACTTATATCGAGATCCCACCGGAGACGGAAAAGATTTTAACCGATGCGCTTATCAAGGCCATGGGTAATCAGTCATTTATATCTATCGGAAAAGATCCAGGTGATGTAATAAAGATAGGTGGTCATGAGTCTAACGAGCTTATTGCTGGCGATATCGAAGCTACGGTTGAAGAAAGTTCAGCTGATACGGTTCAAACGGTTGTAACCCAATCTGAAGTTAAGGTGGTAGCATCTGAGCAGAAGGTGGCGGTTGCCGAAGCGGTCAAGGTCGAGGAGCAACCGCAGAAAACAGTTGAGGTCGAAATAATTACTGATCCTGCAGCCATTCTTGCTAAAATGCAGCAAGACACGGCGAAGAGCGCCAAGTTAGGCGCATCACCAATTTCATTTAATTCAGGAGATTGATATTAATGGACATCAGAAGGATCCAAAGTGCGCTGTATAATGATGGCAAGTTCATGATTAATACGCATATTGCTCTACCTACTGGTGAACACACAAACGTATACCTTGAGGGTAATCCCCTTGCTGGTATGAAGATTGATGATAGAGATGGCATATTATATGCCATCTCTACTTTTTTCCACGGACTATTGTGGAACTCGAACATCAAAGCTGTGTTCTACCTTACCAAGAACGATGCGATATCTATTGCTGTTGCAAACCAGCTTAAGGTGCCGTCGTTCAATTTGTATGACGAACTACTTAAAACAGCTACTGACGCTGGAAAGTATGCTATTATCTCTACCCATATTTCAAAATATGCGGTAAAAGATATCAATGATTTTATAGAAAATAAAATCAAGAAACAATGTGATTTTGTTGGATGTATGTCTTCTGAGTTCGATGTTGATATTGCAAATGATGTCATGGCGTCATCTGCCCATACAATCATCAACCTACCGAAGACAGAGTTTTTTAACGTAAAGGAATGCCCTATGTGCAGGATGGGCAAACCGCTATTTGTAAAGAAGGAGAAAGACGATGGCAGACCAGGACGTGGAGATGACAGAAGAGGAGGCGACAGTAGCGGAGCAGGAATTTCTGGCAAAGAATCAGCCGGATCCGAGCAAGTTCAATCACCACCTCAGGGATTCGAACGTGATAACACCGGAGGAAAACCTGGCGCACGCGTCGACGGGGACTCCATTCAAAGCAATGTCGAATCCACAGACGGGGGAGATCGACTTGACAATGTCGACGGGGATCTCACCATCACTGAAAAAAGAGCTGATGGAGACCTTGCAGAACAATCCGGAAGGATTCATGAGCAAGGTAGAGGAAATCAAGAATCGAATGAATCCGACCTCCGCCCAGAGTCCGGCCTCAGCTTTACAGACGATAACGGATCAATCGATGAGGTTGAAGAATCCGAATCAGGAGCCAATAGGGCGACCCCAGACGAAGGAGACCTTACCTCCGGAAGATAAAGCCTTCATAGGTGAGGATAAGATTTTCGTAGGTGAGGCTGCCAGTGTAACTGTAGCTTCCATGAGCCTTGCTAACATAGAAACGTTAGACCTGCTTGATGCTTTAAACTCTGCTCTTGATTGTATGAACGCAATCGTGACAGGTAAGAAGCTTGCAGACATCGTTGCTATCGAGAAGGCGATCAAATCCTACCGTCTTCTTCACGAGCTATACAAGGCTATGATAAAGACTGTGGAGAATATGAAAAAGCTTGGGGAGCAGACGCAGAAAATGTCAAAAAAGGCGTAGGTTAAATGATTTATGCTGCCGTTGATTCTGAGACGACTGGATTAGATACCAACGTTGATGAGATCATTGAGATAGCTGTGGTATTGTTTGAAGCTTCGGGTAAGACCCTAGAGCAATACCACAGTTACTGCAGTCCTCATTCGCCCATACCGGCAGAGGCTACAGCTGTTAATGGAATCACAATGGATATGGTTATGGGGTACGATACGTATAACGATCAGAGATCTAAGGTGTTTGACATAATTAAAAAGTCTCAGACTATAGTTGGTCACAATATCAAAGACTTTGATTTACCCATTATGAAATTTAATGCCGACTCTACAAGGGTGTACGACACACTTCAAGAGTGCAGAAAAAGATATCCAGGCCGCATGCATAACCTAGCGAACATGTGTAGGGCTCATAAGCTGGGATGGGATAAGGCCAAGGCTCATGGAGCTTTATATGACGCCAAGATGGCTATGGAATTATTCATCGCTCTTGAGTTTGATACCAAGCAGCAAGTCTCATTCATAGATGATAAGCCAGCAGTTCCAACTAAGTTGAGGTCTATTGAAGAGATGATGGGCGAAGGGTTCGCCTCTAGCAAATCTATTCGGCCTGTAATAATAACTCAGCATACCAATGAAACTGTAATCTTTAACGCTTCTAAACCAGCTAAAGAAAGTCGGTTTATAAGCGATGATGTTAATATGCCAAGAGTAAAAAACGGAGCACTCATCATACCGTTTACATCTCCAAATAAATACCATTGGTGGAAAAGAGGTGGACAAACTGCAATTGAAACTCTTGTTGAGCTAGGCGCTTCTCACGACCTATTAAAGAAATATGGATTAACAGATGCATCTAAAAACTAAACTTGTTAAAATAAGAAAACTTCAGGTATGTTGGGGATGCGGAACTAAATTTCCAACCGGATGCATCCTTGAATATAATGTTTCAATTTGTGAAGGAGAATTTAGTTGTTCGTACTGGTGTCCAATATGCCTTAGAATACTTAGCGATAGAAAATACAAAGAATATATCATGGATGATGGAGATGGAATAGCTGAGTACTCCATCATAGAAGAACTAAATAGCCAGTGGTTGGAAATGTGTAGTAATCACTCATTGTTTATAATGGAGAAAGAATCATGGCCGAAATTCTGTTAATGCCCCTATCTCACTCTCGCATACAGGCGTTCAAAAAATGCAGGTTTGCATTTAAGCGTCAGTACATTGATAAAATACAGTCGAATGAAAAGTCAGACCCTCTCAGGGTTGGATCCTGTGTTCACGAGGTTCTTGAGGGTATTGAGAAGCATTGTCTCGAGACGACGATGCTTAATCAGTTTAACGCTAGCAAGTTAGCTGGCAACTTCAACATCAGCGCTCCAATGGGAGCTTTTATAAAGACCAAGTACGGAGAGATTTCTCGCAGTACTTTGACGAAAGCGATATTCAATCATCCGATGATCATGTCAAGAATGGTTAATATTGTAGACTTCTACAAAGCTCTTGATGAGGCTACCGAGCATGAAAAGATAACGACCGTATCATTCATGAGTGAAATGTGCCAAAAGCTCATGAATAGTAAAATGGAAGAACACGTTATCGAAACAGAGGTTCTTAGGAACGACGTGTCAAATATGATTGAGAGGTTTGCTACCTCTGGAGGGTTCGAAAGATTCCCTGGTGAGATAATTTATCTTGAGTCAGAAATGGCTTTTGATCCTGACTGGCAGCCAGTGGAATGGCTTGATCCTAGAGTAGCGTTCAGAGGTAAGGCGGATAAAATTGTATTCAACTTCAATGAAGGTTTCATCAGCGTTTTCGATTATAAGACCAGTCGTAAAGCAATGACAAGAAAAGAGGCTGAGAGAGATTATCAGCTTAAGCTATATCTTGCTTTCATGAGAAAAGAATATAAAACTAGCTTCAGTGCTATACGTGTAGTATGGGACTATGTTCGCCTTAATAAGAAGATGGAGTTGTCGTTTACAAACGAAGAAATAGATCGCGAAGCTACCGACGCTGAGAACTGGGTTCTTAATAATAGACAGCAGATCGGTGAAGCCATTAAGAACAATGACTTCCCATGCAGTATTAATAAGTATTGTAATGAATGTCCTATTCGCCTATCTGAGTGTACTATCTTTGGCGGCAAGACATCTACCGATATCGAAAAGCCGAATGAGTTCATTATCAAAACTGATGATGACGCCAAGAATGTTTATGCGTTCATCCAAGCAGTAAAGTTCAAGAGTGAAGTGCTTACGGCTAAGCTTAAGAAGTTCGTCGATAATTCTACTCAGCCCATTAATATCGGTGATGGCATGGTTTTGGGCTATAATGAGAAACAGGAGCGTGAGTTCGACGCGTTAAAGACACACTCATTATTACTTGCTAAAGGGATAAGCCCAAAGATCATTTACGACTTTACTACCGTAACCAGATCTGACTTCGAGAAACTCTTGCTGAAGGCTAGAGTTAGACTTACGGAGGAAGAGTTGGATGCAATTTCCACAAAGAAAGATAGTAAGAAGTTTGGAGTTGTTGTTCCAGGAGACTAAAAAAAAGAGAGGGGTGCCGTATTGCTACAGCACCCCGTACCCTTTCACACGACCCAGTCCCCTGGTGGGAGAAGGTCAATGTTAAAATAACTAAAGGTTAAATTATATGAAACTTATTTTGAAACTTATTTTAAAGAATTTCATGAAGCATGAGTCATTGGTAGTTGAATTTGGAAAAGGGATAAGCTGGGTAGACGGCCCAAATGGTTGTGGCAAATCATCCATATTTGAAGCTCTCAGATTTGTCCTTGGGTTTGAGCCGCGCAATCTTGATAGACATCAAGAGAGAATTATCAGACTTGGCCAGAAGTCATGTAAGGTCACGCTTGAGGCCGGTGGGTACGTTATAGAAAGAAGTAAAAGCAAGTCCACGCATAAGCTTAAAATTGTAAATGAATCGCTTGCGTATCAAAGTGATTGTCTTGATGATATAAAATCAGCAGCAGTAAACATATTCGGAATTAAATATGATATCCTCAGATTAATAATGAAGCCATTTCCATTCTCTGAATTGGAGGATAGGCAGACAATACTAAAGGAGCTTGCGTTAAATCTTGAAGAAAAGGTAATAGCCGACATCTTGAAAGAACAGACAAAGCTGGATGATAAATCAGCACTGTATTGCGCAGATGTAATTCGTACGTCTGGTATCGACGAGTTGATTGACATTATATCTGAGTCAAGGATCGGCATCAGTAGAGAAATAATTAGGCTTGATACCGATATATCAGTAACTCAGGCAATACTCGAAGAGAAGAGTAAAACAAGCGAGAGCATCCAGGCTCAAATTGATTACAATGAACGTGAATTAAAGTGTGTTGACGACGAGATAAATGCGCAAACAAAAGCAAAAGAAGCGCATGACAAAAAAATAGAATTAGCAGAAGCAATTAAAAAAGAAATTGACGCTAAGATGAAGATCGTAGCGGATGAGAAAGATGAAAAGGCAAAGCGTCTCCAGGAACTTATCGACAATGTAGAGAAGCACTGGATCCCCGACGACTTGCCGGTAATAAGATGTAAGGTTATTCGCGACCAAGGTGTTACCGACCCCGTCCTGCGCGTAGGCCCGGAGTCGGAGATATCAGAGGGAACGGCTGATCTAGCGGTTCTTCCTGATGCGTCCCAGTGGGATGAAGGCCCGCTGACGGCAATTAGGAATGAGCTACGAGAAAGTATAATAAGTCTCGACCAAGAGCTCAATAGGCTTGTCACTGAACGTGAAAACAGTGACAAAAAAGACACTAAGGAGATATCGGATGATGGAAATCCTACTGGAGATATTATTTTCAGTAGCCAGCGTCTTGATAGCCTTGGTGCTCGACGTTCGGTTCTCCTGGGTGGAATAGAGGCACTCAGAAGACAGTTAGCTCAGAAATTTACTGGGTCGAAAGCTATCAGCAGTGGCGAAAGCGTTCCGGCTACGTCCGGAGAAACGCTGCCCGGGCCCAGCGAGACACCCCTCAATACTCTTAACACCGATTCGCAAGCCGCAAATCAAGCGGATACGTCACCTATGGTCAATGAGATAGAGACCATTCAATTAAGGGTGGAAGAATTAAGGTGCAACAGGGCTAAGAAGCAGGCATCGTACGACAAATATGATCTTCTCATTCGGAGCTTGGGCGCTAAGGGTTCGGTACAAAAAGCGTTGGCCAGCCGTACCATCTCCGTTCTCAATGAGAGTCTTGCCAAACATAGCCAGGTATTCTTCGAAGGAGTACCTGCCCTACCTCTTGTCAAAATAGATGAGAATGGGAATGTGGAGTCAGAAGGTGTAATGAGCGAGCTAAGATCAGTAGGCGAGCGACTGGTCGATTGTGCTCAACTAGCCTGTAGTATATCGCTCAACATGCGGATTAAGTCCGATGTGTGTACCCGTACGTTTATTGTGGACGATCTAAACGACCTCGATAAGTCAAGGAAGGAATCACTATTAGCGTGGTCAACCCTTCTTCGTGATGATTTCGATCATATCGTATTGGCGACATGTGGTATTGCTAGGCCATCGGCGCCTGATGGGCTAATCAAGTTCATTGGCTTGAGATGATAATTGAATCCCCACTCGTCCTAATCCATGGGTGGGGATTTTCTTTTTTCTAGGAGGTTAGAGTGTTCAAAAGCAGATGTTATAATGGTGGTAGACAACATAGATTCAAAGCGAGATATTCGTCTGAATCTAAACCAACATGTTCGGCTAATGAGATTGAATTAAAAAGCGGTGATGTGTGGGAAACTGGTATTGCAATGGAAAGAATTATTGATGCATCCAGACACAACAAAGACATTTATGTTCATGATGTATGCGAGTGGTGCGGGGATATAGCCGGCTCCAAAAAGGAATAGTAAATGAAAATAAAGTTTGGTGCTCGTTGCATAGGAATGAATGAAGCTGAGGAAGAAATATTTGAATTTGACGACAATACTGATGATAAAAAAATAGAAGAAGCTTTGTCGGATTTTGCGGTTGATGCTACACATTTTGAGAAATGGTTTTACAAGTGCGATGACAATGGAAATAAAATATAAATAGGGGGTATGTATATGGGTGGAATGGGTGGTTTTGAAGTATTCAATTTGAAAATTAAGCACAAGGGTAACAATAGTGTCATATCATGCTATGACTGGGGTAGAAGAACCGAAGTGGTTGTACCTACTGATAAGCTGTCAATATTAAACAAGATAATCAGAAAACATTTAAAGGATTATAAAGAGGATAAAAAATGGCTGTCAAAGAGCAAGAAAAAGAATACCCCAACTTAACACTTGAAGATTTTGATCATGGGCAAAACGTAAGATATATTCCATATCATGCAAATGGTGACCCCACGCACGAGGATTGCGAAAACGGAATGGTTAAGAGCAAAAATGATTCATTTATTTTTGTTCGATACATTAAAAATGGCATCCTTCAAGAAACAGCACAAGCAACAAAGCCAGATCAGTTAATGCATGGTCATTGGCTACAAGGAAACGGAGAAAAAAATGGAACTAATGGAACGAGCGATGCATGCAGTAGTTCAAGCGATGAAGAATGATTCGTTCAGTATTGATGATTTACACCACATATCCGCCTTTGCTCATAAGCTAAAAGAATCTACAGATGGGCTTATACGTAGAAACTTTGTTGCCAAACTTAAGAAGGATATGGATGACAAGATGGTTGTAGGTGTTGACATGGCTAAAGGCAAACCAATGTCTTCAGTTCAAGTTGGATCCAATCTAACGGTTAAGGATGTGATATACACTCTAGGATCAGATTTTAATAAGAATGTAAACCTTAGAGTTAAGCCAATTATTGCCGGCAGGGAACCTACGGGAGATCATGCAATATTAATAGAATGGCCTGAAGATGCTTGAAAATATTGGGGTGTCTGAAACCTATATTAAAATTAGAAGCTTGCCTCAGGATATCATTGGCTTTTATTATAAAATACATTGTGATAAATCCGAGGTTGGACAAATAGAGTTTCATCCAGTAACAGATACAATGCAGGATGCAAAAGGAGTAATTAGAGTACAGTATAGAAGTACGAAAGAATCTCGCTGTTCTTTTATTCCAATACCATCATTTATGACCAAGATATTAACATCTTCTATCGTTGGAAAAGCGTTTATAAATCCGGACGGAGTAATCGTAATAGAGGTTATGCATATGCTTGGCATTCCTGATCATTATAGACTCTCCTTGAAAATAAATGGTTCGTTTGATTCCTCTAAAGACCATAGATCAAGAATAAGAAAACCCAGGTTTAGAAATTTCTTGCTCATTATACCAATGGAAATCATTGGCTCACCTGACCCGATATATGGAGAGTTCATAAAGGCTGATAGTGATGAAATTGAAATAAGAATAAGCAGGCAGTTGCCACAGACTAACCCCATATCATTTATATATGATAAGGTTGACGCTCAATTCAGAAGCGTCAAGATGGTTAGCACTATCAGATTTTCCGTATTTAAGACGAATAAAACCAGACCTCCTATGTACAAGTTTGAGTCGTTTGAGGATAATGTATTAAAATTTAGGAGACCTAAAAATCCATGAGTGAAAACTTAGATCCGTCTCTTCTGGTAGAGGTCCGTAAGGATATCTTCAGGATGCAGAGAACTCTTGAGGAGATCAAGATAAAAGAAGCTGATATGGTTTCTCAGTATCCTGAATCAGTTGCAACAACAATAGGTAATCACGCTCTTGTCCAGTTTTGCAAGAGATTCAAACCTGTTGGATTTGATATAGACGCGCTTGAAATTATGATACTTGACTTTGTAAGTAAATCACGCCCAGTAAGGGAGAGGAAAGGGGCTGATGGTAGCAATGAGTATTTTTATGAATATACCGTTGATGACATCACTCTTGTATTCCTGGTTAAAAATCATGTACTGGTAACAGTATGGAGAAAGGACGGACTTCCAGATGCTTAGTAGAGAAGTCAATAGAGAGGCCAACATATCAATAAGAAGAATATCGAGAAATGAGTTTGTTGTAAGCTCTACTAACGCTCCATTCTTAGAATTCTTAAAAGATGTAGGCGATGGATATTCTATTAGAAGAGCCGTTCCAGCATCTGCCACGTTTCCACAGAAGACGATGCCCGTGGTCATGCGATTCATGGAAGAGCATCATAAGTCAAAAGTAGATCCGCAGCTGAAAGTGGACGTATCACAGGATGACCTGAAAAGTATTCATGCCATATACACGAACGCAAAGAACAGAAAGTCGGTACTACAGAAAATACGTGATGAGCATAATTTAGGAACCCTACGATTTGATTATGAATTGAAAGGGAGATATGCTCCGTTTAAACATCAGATAATGATGTACAACGTTTGTACCAAGATGGATGTGACAGCACTGTTTTCTGATATGGGTACTGGAAAAAGCGGCCCTATTATTTGGTCGATAGATAAAAGGATTCATGATAAGCAGGTATCTAAAGCGCTGATAGTTACATTAAACAGTTTAACCAGAAACATCGTTAAAGAAGCTGGTATACAAGCACCTCATGTTAAATGTGTTGTCCTCAGGGGTGGTAAAAAGAGGTGTGCCAATATTATTAATAAGTCGTTTAAGATAAAGAAGTGTAATGTAGATTACGATATCTTCGTTGTTAATTATGATTCTCTATTTTCTCTACAAGACATACTAAAAGACAAGTTTGACATGGTCGTCTTTGACGAATCACACAAGCTTGCCAACTTTACTTCAAGAACTACAAAAACAGCATTAAAATTATTCGATTACACAAAGTATAAAATCATTTCAACCGGCACTCCATTCTCAAATAAGCTATGGTCGTTTTTCATGCAGTTCAGAATCTTATCTGCCGACACGTTGCCTATGGCTGATTTCTATGCATTCATGGGAAGGTATTTCCAGCAGAGTCAGTTTAACAGATACGTGTATACTGCACATCCTGGTACTGAGGCAATGGTTAAGAATATCATTGAACAAGTATCAGTGTCTTTCAAGCGTCAGGACTGTCTTGACCTACCTCCAATGTCGTACAAGCTATTCACATTTGATATGACTAAAGAGCAGATTGATGATTACTTAAAACTGCAGAAAGATATGGTATTGAGCTTAGATTGTATGAGATGCAATAAGCTTAATTCAGTACCAAAGTTGGGTGAGCCAAGTCCGTGTGAGATGTGTGAAAAATCTTTACTGTTAGAGAATATTCTCACTCTTGGTATGAAGCTTGACCAGATAGTAAATGGATATATGTATGGAAACGTTGAGACTAAGAACGTCATAACGTACCCTAAGAACCCGAAGATAGAAACCTTGTTTGAAGTAATGGAAGCAATCAGCTTTGATGACAAGATCGTCATCTGGTGTCCGTACGTCCCCATGCTGAAGCAGATAGAAGCCAGGTTAATAAAAGAAAAAGAGACATATATTAGAGCATATGAGGATGACGATGTATTTGCTCAGGCGGAAAAGTTTAATGCGTCTCCTGGCGTTAGAGTGTTTCTGGTTAGTCAGCGTAAGGGTGGTGTTGGACTGAATCTAACGTCTGCGAACTATGAGATATTTGCAGCTAACGATTTCAGTTTTGTTCTCAGAGATCAAGCTGAAGCGCGTCTCCACCGACCAGGCCAGACTAAAAATGTTTGCGTAATAGATATTGTTTGCCTTGCGACTGCTGACGAAGCTATTTACGATGCATTACACAATAAAAAAGAGATGTCCGCCAGTCTTCTCGCAAACCTAAGGGTAATGAGCGCTCAGTATGCAGAAAGAAAAGATATTACAGAAGAAAGTGAGATTGGACCTGAAGAGGATGGGCGCCTTAGTGTTAACGATAACACCGGGAGTGATGACGACAAGATCGATTCCTGACACATACTTCTCGATGATAGAAACGAGTGGAGTCTGGCTTGAACTCAAGAGAGACGAGGGGCAAGAGCCAGATGAAGCCCAGGCAGAAATGAATCGAAGGCTAAATACAAAAGGCTCCAAAGCCTTTATCGTGCGATCGTGGAACGAGTGGACTGAGCTAAAAAAGAAACTCGGCATCTACGAAAAATCTCTACGTTATTCCCAATAAAAATCTGTCAGAAGATTAGTATAACTTTAACATGTAAGGAGCTTAATGATAATTAAGGTCGATACATCTATTCCTGTGTCTACACTGGGATCGAGGTATAATTTAATACGTAGTTCTATAGCAAAAGTAATTGAAAATCCATTGACGGTCTTAACTAAGTCTGGTAACGCCAGTAATAAAAGACCGAAATGGAAACATGATGACAACTCTAATAAGTTTGACACTGTCATAATAAATTCTAAGCTACATAAAGCCATATTGGACTGGGTTAGTGATAATAAGATGAAGATGTACGGTAGTCTTGATGAAAGCCCATGGTCTACAGAATCTCCGTACAAAAATTTCTCAATAATCGATAACAATCTCAATACAATAATTCCATCTGGATGCATTGATTATATCAAAAGTGCTACTGGTAACAAGCCGGATCCAAAGAGATTATTTAAGTATCTCATTTTTAGTACTAATAGGCTGTCCAGTGATTCCAGCGTTCACAAGAACGATAAATTTAATTTCATGATGGATGTGTATACGGAAATGTCATCCGACATATGCATATCGTGCCCCTCAAGATTTGAATGTTCATCATCCGTCCATGGTAACGGCTCAGTGTTTGGTACGATGAGAGAAGGTTCTGAATCCTGGAGAATTGATAAATCTGCTCCTATTCAGAATGTTAAGCATACTTCTTTAATCCATGCTTATTCGTGGGAAGATTCTGTTGATAGTGAGACCGTGACCAACAATATTAATTTTGATGAGTCTAAGAGTATGAATATGCTCATGGCGATAGAGAATCCACTCGAACTGTTAAAGGTTATAGATGAGATGTATGACGTACCATATCGTAAGCTAAAAGAAACGATAAGAAATAGAATTGTTCCACATGTAACACCAGTGGATATTCAGGGTGTTATCACCACCAAAGTAAATGATTACAGAGAAAAGAATCTGTGTGACAACTGTCTGTCTTGTAAGGTGTCGGCGTGTGCGGCTGATCATATTAATAGGTGGAGTAATGACTCTGATAAAAAAAATGAACTGAGATGTGCGTATTTTCCAATATCAGTAGATGAGTGCGAAGTTATTATTAAGAGTTATTATAAGCATATTGACAACGTTCGCCACTCACCACTATTTAACGATAGGTTTAATTTTATTACCGATAGGGCTAAGGTTCTGTTTTATAATCTTAGATTTATAGACTGTATTGATAATAGTTTTAAATGGAAAATAAAAGACTCTAAGCGAGTAGTATATTGTTCGGTGGTTGATTACATTGAGGAGGGGGTTGATACAGGAAGATTTAATATCGTACTGAGAACTGATGGTAAGGTTAGAGATACAATTAGTATGAATGATCTCTTAAAAGTAAATGGTATAGACGATGAGTTGAGAATCATGAGAGAGTCGAATATCAACAAAGAATTCGAATCTTATAGTTATCCATATCTACTGTATTTTGCATATACACATTTTTACAAAAATAAGCTCAATGATGATGTCAATATCCAATTGCGTGGCGAGGGGTATGATTGCAATCCAATTCTACTGCGCTTAGGCCGAGGTGATAATCATATACATCATCGCATTTTAAATGTGTATTCAAGAAGCTCTGATTACGGAACAAGTGTAGAGTATAGAGGTGTGATTGACTTTTTAGTCTGTAATAGTAAGTATGATCACGATGGAAATCGCACGATCTATAAATTCATACAAACGATCGAAGATTTTATGCACGAACTTAAAAACGTAGACCCAGAAGTTAAAAAAATCCATGAAGCGTATCATGTAAGATACGGTGAACCAGAAAGAATAGTACAAGCTTACAAAACAAAAGGAATTAGCAAGTGAACGCAACCCAGTTAACAAACAGTATCAGACTCAGTTTCAAATGTGCCGACAAAGGTGTTTATTTTCCGATTATCGCCGAAGGTATTCATGGTATCGGTAAATCCCAGATCTTCGCTCAGGTAGCAGCAGAGTACGGATATTACACCCGTAATGGTCGCTTTATCGACTTGCGCTTATCGCTCATCTCTGACGTTGGAGAGCTCGTAGGAAATCCAGTAGCCGATCCACTAACTGGTACAACCAAATATTTCAGGCCATCATGGTTCCCAAAGGAAGAGCCAGAAATACAGAAGATTCTCGACATACAGGATCTATCTGATATTGAAAAGCATAAACTGGCAACTGAAATGGTTCATACTCTCCGAGCAACAGGCCGCTTAGTTGGTGGTATTATTTTCTACGATGAATTAAATCGTGCAAAAGATGATATTCGCAATGCATCATTTCAGGCTATTCTTGATAGGAAAATTTTTGTCCATGATATCCCGTATGGATGGGTACAGGCTGCAGCCAGCAATCCAGCTGGTGATGATAACTATGAAGTATTTGAATTGGACACCGCATATCTCAGTCGCTTTTGCAAGGTGAGATATGAGCTGGAAGAGGAAGAATGGCTCGCTCACGCAAAAGGAAGAATCTGGGAGCCATTGCGTCAGTTCCTGAATAAATCCAGGCAGTACATTGGTTGCAAGCCATTGAATTCGAAGAAGCGCGAAATCGACCAGGTGTCTCCATGTCCTCGCTCATGGTTTAAAATGTCTGAGGTTATCGGGGTTATCACAGACAACTTCACAAAGGTAGATGTTCCCGAGATCAAGAAGTATAGTGATACCTTTGCCGGATTTGTTGGTGATGAAGTAATTCCCGCGCTCAATACCTTTCTCGATAAGAGTACTGCAATACCTCTTGATGGTAAAACCATTGCAATGCACATCAAGCGTCAGGATGTCAACGATATAGTCAGGTCATGGCTGGAATCCAAAGGCGACGGCGGTGAGATGATTCACATGAGTGTTATTACTGCTACGTTGCAGAACTGTCTGGATCACATACAGAATGAGCTTATTAAGAAAGAAAACCTCAGGACATCCGTTAAGAATATCATGACATTTTGCATGATGGTTCCAAAGGATGCTGCTGCATCTTTCTTCCACAAGTTCACAATGTCCCTTGCTGCTAATGACGAGAAGTTCGTTAATGACAAGGGTGATATTAGAAACTTGCTCGTACCGATTGATGATGAACTCAAGATTGAGTTCGGACAGTCGATGTATGAAAACGTTTTTGCGAGACACTCTAAATAAGGAGACTGGAAGTGGCAGACAGAACATTCAGACTTAAAGTTCGTGAAGTTCACATTCAGGATTATCTGGTAAAAGCAGAGACGCCGGAGAAGGCGATCAAGAAATTAGTTGAAGAGCGAAGGTTCAACGACAATGGTGATGACGTTCTTCTTGATGAAGGTAACTTTGAATTTTCCCACAGGCTTGACCGTGAGCATATAACGTTTTCCGAGGAGAAAGGCTGATGGTTAAGAAAGACAAGTCAACCCACAAGGAGATTAAAAACTCCGAAGGGTTTACCATTAGAAACAGAAGACGCTTGGACAGTGCGTCCAGGCTTCTTCTCGATAGGCATCCGTTCTATGGTCATCTGATTATGCAGATGAAGAGGATGTATGATAAGGAGCTCACAACGTATTCTTCGGTAAATGTGAGAGATAGGTCGATTGTCTTATTCTTACACCCAGATATCGAAGAGCTTCCATTGCACAATATTTCAGCCATCATGGAGAATGCTTGTTTATATCTCGTTCTCGGTTATCTTAAAAACAGAAAGTACATTGAGAACGATGTGGTCGACGGCATGTCCAGTGCGATAGCTGCTAACGAGCTTAATAGCTGGAAAGCCCTAATGGTTGAAATGGGGAGTCCGTCGGTAAAAGACTTCCCCGGTTTCAACGAAAAAGATACGAAGGAATATTACAGGTTGAAACTGGAAGAGCTGATGGAAAAGTTCGGCCAACAGTTCAGAATGGAATCCCCCATGTCTGGTCCGGGCGATGGAGGGGATGATGGAGAACCTCAACCTGGTAATGGCGGGGAACCACAGGTTGAAGATGATGCGCCAGAGCTATCTCAGAGTGATCCTAATGGTGGGCAAGGTAGTGAAACGCCTATGGCGATGGCGATGAATCCTGGGAGTTCTGGCAAGCCTGAGGATGGAGATCATGGTGGAGACAGTGGCGAGCCTACGGAGATTAAGGACGCGAAGGATCTGGCGGACAAACTGTCAGACCGCGTATTCAAAGAAATTCTCCAGCATGGTAAAATGACCGAGACCGATCCAGATACTGGTGCGGTTAAGCAGGTTATTAAAAATGCCATGCAGGAGGCTTTTAAGAAGTCTCGCGGCGTCACCCCCGGTAACGTCAGTAAGCTTATATCGGAGATCCTGGAAACGCAGACGATGCCATGGAATGTAATTCTTCGTCGACAGATGCAGAAGAGCGTTAAGTTCGAAAGCACTAAGACGTGGATGCGCGAATCTAGGAGGCTTCCAGGCGTTGTGAAGGGTAAGAAGTTTGATCACCGGTGCAATATCTATATCCTTCTGGATACTTCAGGATCGTGTACCGACGACAAAACCATATCCGTATTCTCCAACGAGATGAAGACCATGACCAAGCATGGCCATAAGGTTTATGTCGTTCCATGTGATACCCAGGTACATACTCCGTATTTATTTCATGATCGAATACATGTCTGGGAGGGTGGTGGAGGCACTACGCTTTATCCCGGTATGAAATGGATAAAAGAAGAAGCTAATGACCGTCCCGACTTGTGTATCATCCTAACCGATGGTGCATGCGATGTGTTTCCTAGGCCGCCGTTCCCTGTTATTTGGGCACTGCTTAAAAACTGTAAGGCTCCGGTTGATTGGGGATTGCAGATTAATTTAAAAGAAGAATAGTTAGACTACCGGTAAACCGTGTGTGAATGGTAGAAATGGCAGGCTCTTATCGACCGGTAGTTGAGCCTGCCATTTATTTTATTTAAGGAGTAGTTTTCATGTCTAATAAACATAAAGAATTAAATGAACATTATAAGAAAATATCAAAAGACTTAGACTTGGCTATTGAGAAATTTATGGATAGTGAGAAAGCCAAGATAAGAGAATCAATCCTTATTCCGTTCTGCAAAAAATGGAACGTAGGTTATGATTACGGAATGGGCAGTTGTACGTTTGTAATGCCTAATGGTAAACATATTGGTGATCATGACATATGGCCAGAGCCAGAATATTATGATGAAAATCCAGAAAAGAAACATGGTGCGGATTGGACGCAGGAGCGTATCGATGCATTCAAGCAGATGTTTTTATTTTTGTATACAGATTGTTATGGCCGCGCAATAGGCTGGGATATGGATAATATTCCGGTAGGAGGATTATAATGGCATTATCCATTAATGAAATGACGACAATCAATCCAGACCCACTATATGCTACGGAAGTCTATAGTGGATACGAGCTCAGAGGGTATGCGAGAGAACTAGAGAAGCATAAGGTGAAAAAAGTGCATGTTTTTCTATCTAAAAAAGAACTGGAAGCGGGTGATGTGCGACTTGACATTGCAACTGAAGCTTTTGTAAGACAGGTTCATGTTCATACGGAACTAAATCCTTCTGGTAGGTTTAAAATGGATATGAATCGATCCAGTAAATCATGGAAGATTCGTGAAGTGAAGACGGACGATCGGAGGGAAGTGTGATTATATTCGAAAAAGCAAAAGCTGCTAGAAAATGTAAGATGTGCAAAGTACGCATACCTAAAGGGCGTACTGCGGTAGTATACAAAAAGATAGAGTATCATACCGTTATTAATCGTGATGTTATGGTCAAGAGTAATTACTGTGCCAAGTGTGGCTCGTACGTTAATCAGTGCGAGATCGATCGGTACAATAAACAAATACAATTACATGAGCTTATTATGGAATTATTAAAAACTCCTAATGGAGAGGCTAATCACGTGAATCGCCCAATTGATTTTGATAAGCCGCGCCAGACCAAGCCAGTAAAAGGTATGGAGACATGCACGCACTGTAATGGATACGGAGCATCCCTTAAAGAACCGGATGAGATATGTACTCAATGTGGAGGAAGAGGTCTTGTTAAAGAAAAGAAAGAAAAAAATAAAAAAGCCTGATTTATTCAGAGGTGTATACCATCAGAGAATTAATCATAAGATGCCAAGGGGTCATGTAAATCTGGAAAAAGTCTTTTATGAAGAGTGGAAAAAAGAGCATGAGGATTGTTCTAATACCAACTTCGGCATGGGACGCTTACAAGACCTTCTTATCGAGAGGATAGATACATCCAAAGATCTACCTGGAGCGGAAAATATTCCAGCTAGAAGATGGGAGTGTGACGGAGAGGTTATGGTTTATAAAGTAACTCCCAGGGATCACGCTATCGTAGCAACCGTCATACAGTGGCTCGGATCCAATGTTGGATTCTCCTTCTTGTCTAGCGCGTTAAGAAAGGGTGGGTTTTCTATCGAGCAGAGATCATGATTCTCGACAATGGTGATTTCATGTGTGATGGTCCTGGATGTGGCACTATCTATGAACGCAAACCACAACATTATACATTTACAAGATCACAAGAGGATGCTCGTAGTAAGGGTTGGATATTCAAGCATAATAAAAAAGGTTTTGAAATTTACTGTAGTAAACAATGTGAGGAGATGCCGTTCTAATGGAAAGTTGTTTTGACTCAAGGGGAAAATTTTACGTCGACTGTGCAGAATGTAACCGAGGTGGAAATGGAAGTAGTGACGAGAAGTGCTCGTGCGGCCACAGGATAACTAAGGTTCAGCGGGGCGGTTGCTTCATAGGTGAATTAATGGGTAAGTATAAAAGTAAATTCGATGAGCTGCGTAAGAAAGAAATGATCAAGGATGTACAGAAGATGGGGGCTTCGAAAGCCCAGGTTGATAAGTGTGAAGAACTTATTAATGAAAAAGGTATTCCTACAAGCATCCACCCCCTTCTTTGCGATAATTCATGTATCATGATGGAGTTTTCTGATATATCAATCGGAGTTGAAACTGATGGGCATGCGCACTCATGACAAACACTGAGATATCAGAATTTATTGACAATGATGAAGGTCTATATATCTGGTGGGGTAGAACCCGTAAAAGTAAGACAGCTTTCATTAAATTAAATAGATCGATTTTAGTTAGCGCTATCAAAGCTGCAATGCAGCGTAAATAAATTTTAAGCACACGAAGGAGAAGATGAATGGAAATGCCATTCGGAATGCATAAGCATAAAAACATGGAAGATGTTCCAGCAAGCTATCTTCTATGGCTTTATGGTGATGGATTAAAACCCGGCAGTGTCAGAGATTATATCGAGAAGAATAAAGCTGGGCTGGAGAAGCAGGTTGCAGATGGGATTGGTGATCAATGAGTAGGATATGGTTACTACCAGACACTCACTTCGGCCATCAGAAGTTAATTCAGGAAAGCTTACGTCCATACGGATTCAACGATAAAATCCTTAACAATGTTAGAAGGAATGTAAAAGAGGGTGATATCGTTATTCACCATGGAGATGTATGTGTTGGCAACGAAGTAAATTGGAACACTACATTTTGCAATACGATTCATGAGGCTAATGCCAAGTGTTGGCTAACCATGGGTAATCATGATAGCAAGAGTGTAAACTGGTACATGCATAAAGGATGGGATTTTGCCGGAGACGCCTTAAGACTAGATATCTTTGGGCAGCGCATCATGTTTTCTCATAGGCCGCTCAAGTGGGTTGGCCAGTACGACATTAACATTCATGGACACATGCATGGTAATGATCATCGTAAAAGTGAGTGTATTGACGCCATTGGTGACAGGCAGATATCACTCGCCCTTGAGAATAATGATTATGCCATGTTCAGTCTACAAGCTTTAGTAGAAAAACATGTTATGAAAAACTGGACTACTGTCTCCGATTCACAATCTATCGAGCCGAGTACCAGGAGTTGCGAAACATGCTTGATGCCTCATTTAAACATGAAGCTCAGGGCTCCTCGATGCGCTATGTGCAATGAAGAGAATGGTCGCTACCCATGGATAGATAGTCTCAGTCTTCTCAATAGCGAAACGATAAGTCAAGCTACTCTGTTTGCAGCAGACTTCATAGAGAAGAAAAAGAGAGTTCCGGCATGATGCATAAAGAAGTGAAGTTACAACATGTGCTTAATGCTATGAAGTGTCTTAACGTTGCATGTTCTGACGAATGTATGGAGCATGTGAACCTTCCAATTAAGATGCAGGTAATATCTCTTGGTTCTGTAGTTAAAAAAATGAGAAAGGATATTGAGGAAAATCCTTATGGGAACTAAATGGTCACTGATATTATCCGACTGGATTTCGGCTAAGAGAGCAGTCGAGAAGTATGGCTCCAGACTAAAAGGGAAAATTATCATTACGTTTAAAATGGGTGAGTGGCCAGGAGGATTAGCTCGAGTAGTAAGTCTTGGTAGACCTAAGGATGAGAACATATCCTTCTTCGTAAGGGGTAATCAGCTGAAGGATGATAAAAAACCATTTGGACAAATAGGTGTGTTTGAGTATGAAGATATTGGAGTAACTAGGAAGAGGAAGTTATGATATCAAAATTAATTGTTAATTCTTATCCTGAATGTGAGACACCAAAAACACTTGAGCTATCTGCAAAAATAGATGAGATTGTTGAAGTGTTAAATAATATGAATGAGCCTAAGCGAGACCGTAAAATAAAGAGTAATAAAGAACCTGGCATTCCGGAACCGACTGAAACTGTTTTCCCTTCTAAATATGCAATACTTACAAGGCATGACAGTGACCCCGGTGGCTCACCACAGCATTTCATGGATCTTACAATGTTTACCACTAGTGATCATGATGATGAATTGATAGATGAGTTGGTGCAGGCATGGAATGACAACGGTATCCGCGATTGTATTTTTACTTACGTGAGGACTCAATGAAGAGTATAATATGCATATCCCCAGATGGAAGATCATTTACAACCAAGGGTATGGATGGGCTTCCAGATACTATTAACATCTCGAATGAGATCGCCGATATTATTGAGAGCTCTACGGGGAAAAATGCTCAAATGTCAATGTCGTGCAGTGGTTTAAAACAGGATTAAAAAAATGTTAGACAATTTAATGGGTACTATGCCGGGTAACATTCACATTGCAATTCAGCCGTCAGAAACATATTCTGCAGCTGCGTTGAAACCGTTTCTTGATCGAATGTTCGAAGGTCATCATATGAGAGGCGTTTACAGTATAGCTGAAAAACGTGAGGCTAGAAAGTTTATTGACATAAAGGTCGAACAGTTTCTAGCCAAGATTATAAAGAAGCCAGAAAAGGATAGTGAGCTCGTTGTTATGACTCAGTGCGCTATCGAAGATGCGATTGCTATTCAGGATAACTTTTTATCCGCCTCAGGAATATTCGTCACATTCGTGACGGTGGATCAATTGAGTCGTCCTACTATTATCCCAGGAGATGAGATTGCTAAATTGCTCAAGTACAAAGAAGAACGTGAACGTAAAAGAAAGGAAGAGATTAATGGTCCCGTCCAGAATCACTAAAAAACAGTTGGTTAAATTCCACAAAGAAAAGGCTACTGATCAAAAAATAGCCGACTCCATCGGGGTTACACGTCAGGCTATTCATCAGATGAGGGTAAAGCATGGTATCCCCAAGGCTACCGGGCGTTTCGACGCTCGAGATAAGGAAATTTTCAAGCGCTTTAAAAGGGGCGATAAAGTCAACAGTATATCTACTGAGTCTGACATCTCTATACCGCAGGTATATAGAATTGTTAAGCGTATGTCTAACAAACAGAAGAAAGCTGGGTGATGTAAAATGGTGGAACAAGGTACGGAAGAGGGGAAAGAGGTAGTGAGCTCCAGCGTCGAAAAGGCGGAGAGGGTCAATGAATTCATTGGCCATCTTGGTAGGGGAGCTCAGGAGATAGTGTCGGGATTAGGAAAACTCGGAGCACTAACGTCTAAGCCGAAAGCTTAGCATGAAGGTAGACCATAGCTGGCAAGACAGGGATTGGTTAGCGGTAGGAGATAAGTCCTCTTGCATTAAATATGTAAAGACTAAATTCCATGGTTTTGAATATGTCAACATGTCAGTTCAGGAATCTACTATGTCAAACAAAGACCTTAGGGTCTTTTTCGACATGTTAAAGAAACTTGATAAGTCAAGACAGGGAATCAGACGCAATCGCATTTACTATAGCTCTAAAGGAGCTAGAATGGCGAGAGCTAAAACGGGGAAATCTCTTGGAGCTACCGGTCTTATCATTATGAACGGTACGACGATCGATGCGTGCGAGAAGTTCTTTTCAGGTGAACCGTTCAAGTATGTCATTCAGATCTCGTACGATTTCGCACAAAGAAAATTAACCCTTGTAAAATTAAAGGGAGACTTTAATGACGATTTACATTCTATCCGGTAACTTGTGTACCGGAAAGACTCGTTTTGCTGAAGTGCTCAAGCAGGGCGATACCAATATCAAATATCTAAATGTAGACCTCCTTGTTAAGAATCTTAACATGGGATCTATAGATAAGAATTCTGATCTTATCGGGATTACGCAAGGACTTATCAAAGACTTTATTCGCAGATCTGTCGTACCTTCAACGACTGTTGCAATAGAGACTACGATGGTTTCAAGCAGGTCTCGAAAAGCTCTTGTTACGATGATAAAAAACGTTCTCAAAGAAATGGATCTTGATCGTGTGGGAGCGTGTACAATTGCATTACGCGATTTTGGACCAGGGGATCAATCCTCACTCGAACGAGCAGTGTCACAACCTGAAGTACTGGCTCATGGAGAAGGGATGAAGAGAAAGGTCGTAGAAATGTTTTCTGCTATCCAGAGGTCTTATGAGCAACCAAAACCTGAAGAAGGATGGACGCTAAAACAATAACAAATATCGTTAAAAAAGGCCCCGAGAGGGGCCTTTCCGTTTTTAGCCTATAGTCAAATATTACAGTGCAAACACACCCATCTTTGCCGGAGAACCAGAAGTCTCATCAGCTTTTTTAATTACAATGGTAATTTCTGGATGAGTAGTTGTCCCTTCCATTTCATCAACGAAGCACATTGTCTGCATTAGTACTTTAGTGCTTAGGTCTAACATTGGAACAGTAACTCTTAAACCTTCTGTTTCCTTGGCTTCTCCAGACACGTCCATGAAATGAGCGTGCTTACCTGGAATGAGATCGAACACTGGATTTTCGTCTGAATTTACGTCTGACAGTATGTGAAAATTAGTCATTTTGAATATTCCTTTTTTTTAGCTATTAAAGTTTCTTTGTTCCATCGGACTCGCCCTTAGGTTGTTTCTGCTCTGGCGGACTACTTACTAATGCGCTCGTCTTTGCATTGGCTGTAGGCATTGTCTCTGCGGCTCCTGGCTGCTGCATGGGAGTAGTTCCACCTTGCGTTGCATCCGGAACTTCAGCTAACCCCGTCTTTGGATTGATAAACTGAGATAGTATCTCAGGGGTAAGTTCGAACCCGATAAGATTGAGTTCTTTGAGATTCTCAAATATGACCATGAACAAATTAGGCATAGTCTGTTTGAGAATAAAGAGTTTTTCTTTCTGTGTTTCTGGATCGATCTTACCAAGCTGTGCGAACTGAAGGGTGAACTGATTAACCAACTGAGACAGTTCGACGCCATCAGTTTTTCCCGTCTGTTTAGAAAGCTCTTCAGCGGCAACCTGCGCCGTCTGATCGTCTCCCTGCATTTTCTCCTCAAGCTGTTCCTGCTGGCTCTTCTTCTGCAATTTAAGCTGAAGTTTTTGAGCCTCATTACCAGCCTGAGCATTGAATAGGCCAAGAACATACTGAACCTTACCGTTAATCTCTGCCTGAGCGATCTGGAACTCTCGCTCTACACCAGCAAGGATCTTCATCTCTTTTCTAATCTTATCCAATTCTTCCTTGGAGCTAATGCCGAACTCAGACATGAGGGTCTCGTCAGATATTTTCTTCTGAGAGCCAGGAGCCTGATTCATCTGCAACATGAGCTGCTTAACCTGTACATCATCAGCCATTTTGAACGAAGTGAATTCAGGTCTAATCCCGGGCTTGTTCATGTAAGCTGAAATGTTATCCGCAATCCACTCAAGATACTCTTCCATGAACATACGATTAGTCAGGAAGTGATTCTCGGTTGTTCTGAGGCTGACGTTACCACCAGACCATGTAGCGCCACCCTTAATAATTTCAGGCTGCATTCCCATGCCTACAATAATTCTATTTTCAGTAAGCTCAAGCTCAGAAGTAGCCATAAGGAGACGGCCATTTCCGGAGAAGGTTTCGATACCTACTGGTATGGGCATGATGGATACATAGTTCTGATCCTGACGCCATTTCTGAATTTCAGATTCAATATTGGCATGCCATGAGCCTAGGTTAGTAGATCCATGAGGAGATACATCACCAGTGCCTTGTGGGAAAAGAATTCTCAGGGGGATGATATGATCAAAAGCGATCATCTCATTTCCTTTTCTGAGAATCTGATAATGATAATAATCTTTCATAGAAGGTAGTAATGCGGGGATACCCCACCCACGTTCTTCAGGAATAAGAAATTGCGGTCCTGGTCGCTTGAAATGGAATACGTTATTGGCATCGAGTTTAATCTTTTTGTTTTTCTGTACAGCTTCAATAAAAATCAGGCGAGTATCTTCAATGTAATCCCTATCCCCCATTCTTATTTTTGCGCGAAGATGTTTTGGGACATCGTACAGGTACGTATGATTTCCAGTGAGATTATTGAACTTAATGTCGATCTGATTAAGATCCCAGAATATAATCTTGATCCCTCTTTCATCCTTAATGTCGACATCGAAGGGTTTCATTTCTCCTTCGTACCCACATTTTCTCTGATTACCCTGCTCTCCAACGAGACCTTTACATGTAGCGTAGAACTTCATGTTTTTAAATTTGTAACTATCCCCTTTAGCATGAAGACGTTCTTTACACTTAGGACATTCAAGCTCTCTACGGAATGGGTAATGGATAGATGATACTGCGTTTCCGTATGTGTAATACAAGCTATTACTGTCAATTAGAACACGTTTTATTTTAAGAGTTTTTTCAAACATGTTCTTCCACCAGTTCTGAAACTGGTCACCCTTCAATTCAGAGCTAGGCTCTTCATCTGGACTTCTTTTCTCATTATATCTAATATCCGTAATTGGATACTCTGACAGCTTCGCAACGCACTGACTTACTATGCCATCGCTGAATACGATAACTGCGCAGAAGTTGAAAATGCCTTTGATTCGCTTTGGAAGCGATACGCTGGTTACGTCAAGAAAAGGGTTTGGATAGAGATTGTTTCTGGTATTGAACGCCAGAGACATCTGAGTACTGCTGCCGCCGCCGGTAGCTCCCGCTCCGCCGGTTGGTAATTCTGCCATGGGTCACCTCCGTTAAGATGGTATTTGTGCAGCCTGCATTATGCGATAGAGTCGTTTCGCCTGGATGTCAACAACACTGTCTTCTTCGAGGGTGTCTGAGTCACGCTTATCAATTAACTTGAGTAAGCGAGCTTTGATGGCGTTGACGTGCTGGAGATTTTCTGGCTGCGTGAGCCTTCCAACAAATTCGCCGCAGAGATCCTCTAATTGTGGCGGTGGGATGATCAGATGTTCCGACTTGCATAACACTGCTATATATTTTTTTACATTATCGTCGAATTGTTCTCCCGGCCGCAAAGACTGCATAACCGGTATTGTTTTGATTACCTGAGATAGAGAAGGGTCTTCCACCATCTCTATGTTTGGGGATATGCCATTAAGGGCAAGTACAACTTTTTGGAATACAGACCACTCATGCCAGGCGTAATTAATGTTGAGACACATCTTCATTGCTAAAATTTTTTCTCTAACCGCCTGATTCATGACAGTATTGAAGTCCAGAAAAATAGTCCTATCCAGGGTCTCTGGCATCCATCCAACCCATTCTTCGCCATACTGCTTATCCAGAACTTCTTTAAGTTTTAGACATGGTGTTTTTGCACTGGTAAGGTCTGCAGAGAAGAGCCAGGTATCTGATTTAATTGGAGCTTTTGTTCTGTATTTTTGATCTATGGCATCACGGGCTTTTTGCTGTTCTTCCTTATCACCGCTGAGCATTGCCGCATAATAACGTTCGGACAGTCTCATTTGTTCCATGGATCAAAAATAGTTTAAGAGTAGTTGAGAGTCAAACTTATCGAGCGGACATTTTATCCTGGACGTATCTACCCAGTAATGTACCCGCTAGAGGCAAAGCGAGGCCGAGCGCTAAGCTAAGTGCAGAAGCCCTTTTTCCAGCTTTTCCCATACGCTCCTGCGCCATGTTAAAATATGGATTGGTCTTACGCTTGATAAATTCATGGTGAGCATCCTGCTGCATCTTCTTGGTGTATTCAATGGCTTTATTATGTAGGATGTCATCAGTTATTTGCGGGTGATCCGCCAGTGGGAAATGCTTTCTAAATGTAGACGCCGTATCAATCGCAGCGCGATTAAAAAACTCTTCACTTACAATTGCATCTTCAACTAATGGTACAGCCTTACTGGCGAAGATAGATGATATTCTTGGACTGAGGACACTTGATAATGTAATACCAGACATGGCTCCGATTGTTGCGCCAACACCGGAGTTATCATTTTTCTTCTCGGCTATTTTTTCGAGAAGAGGGAATTTCATTTTTTGGAACCTTTAATCATATGGTAAAAAGCTTCACGCTCTGAATTACCATTAAGATTTTTATACGTATCGACCGGTTGAGAAATAAAGTCCTGAGCAAAGTTTTCACCGAAATATGTCATCACCTTATCTTTAGCTCCAGGAAGATCCGCAAAAGCTTTTACCTCTGAATCAGAGAGCCAGTGGCCTTTTTCTGTAGCTACTTTTTCAATGTAGTTTGGGTCTGTGTTGCATCCGAAAACTGTGAAGTATGCATCTTTGATAGAATGATCATATGAAGATATGAGGCCGGCGACTTTATCGAACTCATGTACAAAGTAAACCATCTGTTCCGGTTTTACTTTTGAACATGAATCAGCAAGCTTTTCTACGAACTCGGCAGCATTAACATCCGTACCATCTTTAGCCTTGAATTTGATCCCATATGTCGAACAGGCTATTTTGCGAAGAAGCATATTCTGAGAGAACTCGGGACTGTAGAAGCCTCGATTGGAGTAGTTGATAATATTAGCAGAGGCCAATTTGACACCAAGCTCATTAGCGCGCGCACGCACAGATGATGCAAACTCGGCACGATCATTAGTGTCCATCCGTTTATGGTATTCATCAAAATATCCAGATGCGACCTTGATATGTTCAGCCGTTTCGATCGGATACTTCTGCTTAGACGGAATGGCGTAGTGTTTTTCCATGATACTGTCCTCTTCCTATAAAATAAATTCTATCACTCTCTGTATCAAATGAAGTTTTTAGCAACTATCGCACAGCCGGTTTCGGCTTCAGAGTTGCGCCATAATATCCACGAGCTTCCATTATATCTTAATCCGCCTATGCGTATTATGCTTCCATCTTTAGATTGATCAGGTATGTTCGATACGTCCATTCCGGACGGGAGAGGGTAAAGTAAAAAGAGAGAATTATCCTTGTCTCCGTATTCTACGGATCCAATTTTAAACCAGTAGCAATTCTTAGACGTCATTAATGGGGCGCCTAGAATAGTGTCGAAATGAGCTGGATCAGCACCAACCTGATCTACAGTTAATTTGCCAGCATCTTCTCCCGCTGTAACGGAGAGTCCATTTTTAAGGTTGGTTTCTTCTCCACCATTAGCAGATGGAATATTCCATCTGACTAACTGAATGTAAATATCAACCTCTGTTATATCGGCACCATGACAATCACTTAAAAGCTTTGCGAGACCATTAACACCATCAGACTCAATCGTCATTCTCTTGGCCAACTTAATTAATTTATGCGTACTTGTTAATCCTGTACCTGGATCAATATAAATAGCAATGTCGGAATACGTACTGCCAACAAGAGATAATCTGAATGCAGTTTGATCTATACCCACATTGTTAATATCGAAAACAGCTCCTATCGAAGCTGGTTTTCTGAACATGGCCGACACCAACCTACTTAGATTGGAGTCGGCTGAATCTTGAACGTCTGCTACAATATCTGACATTGATAAAATAGCACCCCTTTGCAGGTCAAATGTCTTTCCGTTAGGAGTAGGAACTAATGTTGACATACGTTCTCCGGGTGCTTATTCTTATTACGCTTCTTTTTTCTCTTCTACGGCTGGAGGTGGCTGATCTGTATTGCCAGCCATTCTACCCTTGATAGCTTCCTGAGCCAGAGCAGCAACCTGTTTCATATCCAGATCTTCGAGCTGTGCGCCTGAATTGAGAAGCGCTTCAGCAAGCATTCCTTCCATTACTTCCATACCACCCTGAAGGCGCATGGTTTCATTGATAAAGTTTTGCTGCTTTGCTTCCAATTCCTGTATCTGCTTTGATACGCCCTGCATCTCCTGATGGATATCAAACATACGTGCGTATGAATGAGCGGCACGTTTATAAAGCTCGTCTTCTCCAAGCTCGCCCTTAACAATTTTAGCGCGAACGTTGCACATTGCTTTTTCGTAAAGCTTCATATCAAATTTAGGCATGGGTTATTTTCCTTCCTGAGAGCCTACTGAAGACTCTGGCTTTGTGGCATCTGGTAGAGGTGATGCAAGCTGCTTCTTTAAGTCTGTAATCTGTTTCTGCAGATCGCCGACAAGCTTTTCGAGCTTAGATACTTCCGTGCATCTCTGAGCATAAAGACCATTAAGTTCTTTCGCCTTGGTCATAAATTCACGAATGTCCGCAGAGAGTAAATCTCTTGACTCGTTGATCTTGTCACATACGGACAGCATGACGATACCAATCTCGGCTGGATCTGGTAATCCTTTTTTCTCGCTCTTCTGTTCTTCCGTCATAATCTGAAACTCCTTCTTTTATGGTTGGGTGTGTGAAAGGTTAAATATAGAATTTAGTTATCTTGCCGGAAACAATAATTGATGAATTCGTACTTCTGGCATTTTTCTTAATATATATAGCACCGACTCCAGCTGTGTTAGCCCATATGGAAATTGGAGGTTCAACCAGTATGGTATACGTAGATCCTATAGATGGTGGAGCTCCATTACTATACAGGTAAACATATGTACTTGTAACTATGGCTACAATGTATCCACTTCCACTGAGACGTATCTCCATCCCAGGTTTAAAATATAGCGTCAAGTCCATGCCTGGTGTAAAATTATTTAATCCGAATAAATGGGCGAAACCCGGTGCGGTTATTGTCGTGGCGTCCACACCTACAAGTAGATTGTCTGGGTATGTTGGAGCGTTCTGACCGTAAAAACCATCGTATCCAAATGGAAGACCGTTACTTGGCATAATAGATGGACTTGGCAGTATTCTCTTGTCGGTCTCTCCTACTGTTGTATGACGAGAAATTATTGTCTTGTATCTCCATTCCACAGCTTTAGGTTCTAATGCTGCTGCAGGGCCTATTCCAATAACGTGAGACATGATATCAAGATCCAGTAAAACGTTTGCATCATTCTGGAAGTCGACATTACCTATAAGCTGATACGTGTCCGCAGCTGAATACTTCTGGTAAATGCGAAACTCTTCCATAGCCTTCACTTCATCTACACTACTGTCAATATACGGTATAGACCTAACCTTAACAGCTTGAGCTAAACTCCCAGCATTGATTACGTTTGGCGTTATTATATGGCTTCCAATTTTAATACCAGAAAACCCGGAAACCCTACCCTTACTTGCCTTGGTTATTTCGTCTACAGATATGGCGTCAATAGATAATTGTTTGTGTGGTACTGGAGTAGCATTGTCCACCAATGATGCCACCTCCCACGCTTCCGGAGAGGTGTCTGACAGGTTAGACCATGTTGTATTTAGTAGCCATGACCCACTTTCATTTATCTTGTTTACAATATCCCATGGAGAAGTCGCTCCATAAGTAAGTATTTCCTGAAGTCTTAGTCTGGCTCGAAGGGAATTACTACCATCATTTCTATCTGATATTGATGCTATTATTCCAGGGTGTTCAGTTGAAGTATCAGGATTAGCGTCACTACCGGTAAGCCACCACAGAAGTTTGTTAACTCTATTGGTAGGAGATCCGGTGACGAACCCGTCTTCATTATATGGATTAGTCGTAAATATTGGATGCAAACATCTGAGACTATTGTTTGCGGCACCAGTAGCATATGGGTTCACCGTACTGTCACATGACAAGAGAGCTCTTAATTTGTCCTTGGGGGTAATTGTTCCGTCGGCGTGCCAAACTTGGCCACCAAACAATAAGGCGCCAGAACCAATTGGAACAGATCCAAAGCAACCATCAAAAGCACCAGTTTTACTGGGTATAGCTATAACATTTCCAATAACACCAGCCGCTATTCTCGATGTTGCAGATGATGGTTGTTTACCCTTACCGAATAAAAAACCGTGCGTCTTAGTACTAACCCTTGATGTTGAGAAGTCGGTTATAACAACCGCTTTCTGATTTTTATCTGTAAATATCCACGAGCCTTTATTTTTAGGTACTACTCCACCCTTATTTCCTATCCATAATGCCACTTCTGGTATTGGGCCATTTGATTCTGATTGATCTATATTTACATCAGAAGTGCTTGGCTGAAAGACCGTTGACACACCTAAAACATCGCTAGTACCAAGAGAGTCTATCGTGAAAATAGTAGCATACATATCATTCAATGCAGCACTATCAATCCATACTAAATCTTTATCGTATCCGTAATTGGAAGATGGATCATGAAAAGCGAAAAAACTCGCCTCTTTACTTAAGTCTATAAAAGCTCGGTGAGTTATTAAACCATTTAGAGCTACGTTGCCTCCACTCAAAGTTGTAAAGACAGAGTCGGTTCTGCATATAATACTTCTTTTTGCTACTATGTTACCACAGTCAAAAATCAAAGCTCCGAATGCACCAGCTTTTTCCATTGAGATAAAATTTCCAAAGACTTCAAATCTACCAGGATTTCCATCAGCTGGCTCCATGTGCATGTCTGGATTTGTCCATGTAAAATTGTTACATATTACATGGTCAGCTTTAACATAACCTCTGGAAGAAGCTGCTCCACTACTGTATTTGTGGTAGTCCAGCCCAATCTCAACACGAGGAAGAGTTTCTCCAGTCCTGAAAAACTTAAGGCTTCTATTTACAGCCTGAGCGTCGAAATTACCGTTCATAAAACGAGTATTGATATCAACTGTTTTTCCGTCGTCAGATATTATAGAATGAGCGGATAAGTAATACCAGTCAAGATCGATTATATCCGTCTCGCCAATATCTTCTGATAGAGATGGTGCTATTGCAACTTGAGCTTGTGTATTGCTAATAATGTTAACTACTTCGAAATCATAATTATTGATTCTTATTATCTTCCTGTCGCCAGAAGAAGCTGATCCGAAAACAGTCTGGAAGTTAGTTCCTACGCCGTAAATATCTACTGAGCCATAAGTCAGAGTTACTGTACCAGTGCCTTTTCTAAACAATGGTGGCCCAGATACTTCTTGAATTACATCTTTTCCCGACATATATGTTTTAGAGAAATTCTCAGCAAATAAATCACTCGAATGGTTTGGGTCGTATCCATGTACCAACCAACCACCATATCTTTTTATTGACGAGTCGGAAGAAGATAAATTAGAAAGAAAGTTTCCAACGGTAATAGAGTTTTTAAACGCCGCTGATCCATTTAAGATCTTTGACACTGGAGACGTAATCTCACTCGTAGCTTCGCTTATCGCAGCATGAGAATGCTCTGTAAATCCAGAGTCTTTTTTGATAGCGAAGAACAGGCGGTGATTTTCCCCACCATCGAAATATCTGAAAGTGGCGTCGCGGTGATAACCGGTTTTATAAAATGGATCTTCACGACCGGCGGTTGCAACCCAGTCGTTATTCTCACCTATCTTATGTTCCTTGGCATTAACAGCCACGAAGAAAGATAGTCTTGAATGCATGTCTGTTATGGACGAACCCTCAGAGAGATATTTAGTAGCCCATGAGCCATATCCGGAATCGATAATACTCTGAATCTGAGAGCCGGGACGAATCCATGAATTGGCGGATCCAGCAGGTAGGGTGAATACTTTTCGATCACCTACGATACCATTGTAATTATTCTGAATGTAATCCATCATCTGACCAGCGGTGATAAGCTGAGCGGCACGAATCTCGTTATGAAAACGATCGTAGCGAGGGTGTAAACCAGAGTCGTTATATGCGTCAAGAGCAAATATTTGCCCCTTGATCAAACCATATCGATACCCAACGGCAGAAGATATATCTGCTGTTGGAGATACGATTGTACCATCGGATGGAATAGTACCTTCCCACTTAGATACAGGATTCAGAGGTTGTGAGTCGACTTTTGATTTACGATAAAGCAAATCTTCTATAACGATACTTCCAAGCTCTGAAACAAAGTCATCTCGGTTTTGAAGGTGTCTATTCTGTTTCATGATTTATCTTCTATGAGTTGAGTTTATAATCAAACATCTCATTGTCAAATGGAGCATTGTCTTTTGACATCAATGATGAAGCCTCGGCACTTTCAAATACATAAAATCTACGGCGTATAGACTGTGGTGACGTGGCTGACTTTGCATCAAGAGACTTAGTCATTCCATCAAATATGTACATAGACTTAAGATCTGCTTTAGTCAATGAGCCATTTGCAATAGTCTGTACACCAGAGCCAAAAAGATAGCTTGACTTCTTATTAGCCTTACCGGATACTACGGCAGGACGACCAAGCCAGTCCTGAAGTTTTATTTCGAAGTTATTTGATGTATTGGTTTTGTAAACGACTCGAGCCCAAATAATTGTATCTTCATCGGAAGGGTAATCCTCATCTGTTGTATTGATCATTACGATATCACCAACACTGAGAGATGATACGAATTTTTTTAAGTCATCATCGAATACGCCATCAAGAGTAATTGTCAGAGTTGACTTGGCAATATCGGTATCTACCGCAACGTCCTTAGCGCTGATCATTGCTGGATTGGGTACGATAACACCAAGATAATCCCTGGTTTGCTTTAGCCTTTTTGGGAACATGGAAAACTGATCCAACGGTAATACCAACTGTGTGTTTTGTACGGAATCTAAAACGATGGCGGGGACGCCTCTCCACATTATGTTCGCACCAGTAATCTCATCGTTATAGAACACGTCAAAGCGCCTATTGGTAATAAGCCTCGTGCTACCAGAGAAATAAAAACTGGGCATACCCTGGAACGGAGTGTATCCACGGAGCTGGCTGGAATATTTAGACCTGTCAAACACTTCAAATGAATGTCCAAACTTATCAATATCTCGATCATCAGGCTCGATCTGCAAGAATACTGTATCTACAACATTCTGGCCCCATGGAGCAGACATGATGGTTGGATCCGGACTGGCTTTTGGATTGGGCGTAAACGCTGGAACTTCAAAACAAGCCTGAGGGTTATGTATTTTTCTTGCAAGACGGACACCGCCATCATATAAACTATAAGCTCCACGCTTAAGTGGGGACGATACATAATAACCGTTGTTGTCTGTTTTGATTGATTCTATATCTGATACTAATCCGCCTGGGTGTTCTTCCTTGATCCTGATGGTCGTATTGCGGAGAACGTTGCCAGCTGCGTCCGTAATATATCCCTCGATGGGGGATGACCTGTATTTTGTATCCATGGATGTGTTTAAAATAACAAAAATCAATCCTTCTGCACAGAGAAAAGTTTGAAATAGTTCAAGGACAATTCTTCGACAACTAAACTCCTTGGAGCTTTGACTCCATAAAGTATATAACAATCTCCATTATCATTGATAAATTTATGTGATGCACCGTTAGATATTCTCAAGAACGGAGTCCGAACGACATTCGGATCCTCTACGTTTGATGTAGGGTAAAGGCCACGAGTCGTATTACCGTTGAACCCGCGATACATTCCGCGAGAAAAATAAATCACTATGCAACCTCAATAGGATGTACCTGTGATATGTCATCGCTGGCAAGTGCAGGGACACCGTTATTGTATGTCTTCAGCTTACGCTTCATCTGTGATCCTACGCCACCAGAGGTAGGCGCAACACCGACAGGGTAGAAGAATTCGAACATCTGTCCGGCGACAACGTCAGCATTTCTTGGTCTGACCTGAGCCCAGTTAAGACGTTTGAAAAAGTCTCCAAGAACCTCATCGTCAGTACCCATAAATTTAAGACCAGTATGCAGCCACTGCTCATTATTTTGAAACAGATTATTCGATCCGGCGGCTATCATAGAAGGATGTACGAAGCCAAGGCCACCTGACCATGCGTTGTACGTGGCTGATATTTGTAATGTAAGTGGTAGGACACTCTCTGTTGTAAATGCGTATTTACCGGTCTTGACATTATTGAAATTGTTTCTATCAAACGTTCCCAGTAAGTCATTGGTAACCATTATGTCACCAGTTATGTCCGAGAATGTATTATCGTGGAAATAACAATTTGCCGCACCGTTAGTAACAACGCCATGTACAGCATTATTGGAACCAGACATAATATTTTCCCATGCTTCAACTTCAACACCGACAACTTCAATGATAGTACTGACGAGACTCTGTATGTCTCCAGTGGTATTGGAAAAGAATTTCGAACCAGCCTCCAGAGTGATTAGTGGAAGACCATCGTTTCCTCCGCTATCACCAACGCGAAGATGCATTGCTGTAGCCCCCTCCGACAAGACGAGAGATTCCCCAGCAGTTCCGTCGCCCAATATTTCTGCAAAGCCACTAACTTCAATTGATCCAATAAGACGACAAGCCTTCTTGACGACAACCTTTTCTTCGTAACTGAAAGGCTTAACAAATATGAAATCACCCCTTCCGTCCGTAGTCAGAGCAGTCGCATCACCAATGCTTTCTTTTGCCGTAGCCCATGATAAACCATCACCAGGAATGGCAATATTACCATCGACGTAAAATATCTTAGCCTCAGAAGCTCCATTGGCCAGAATGGCTTTGATTTCTTTTATCATTGCGGACAGAACACCGGAACTTCCAACTTGTGAGGATATGTCATTTAATTTCGTATCAATTGAAGGTTCAAGTAATGTAGATGATAAGCTCATAGCGTCACGCACCTGCTGCTGGGTAATTCCAGTTACAACCGCTTTAGCAACGATAGTCTCATATTCATCAAAGGCGTATACTCCAGAGGATATATATGCATGACAATTAAAGGTCTCTGCAGCAGAAGGTGTAGGTCCATCATATCTATGCTCACCAGGATTGGTAACGTCTGATACTTTATCCATAGTGAGAACCGTTATGGGAGCAGCCCAGTCATCTACGCCATTCCAATAATGACCATCAGATTCTCTTTGTATGGTAAGAGATACGGTTAGATCAGGTACTCCTTTACTCAGATACTGTCTGGTTGCTCTTATATCCAAAGGTGTTCCTATATCAACAAATCTAGTATCTGACATTCTATACCCCCATAACTTTACTTACGTTCTCGTTATTCACTCCGAGTATCTTGCCTATAGATGTTCTCGGTATACTGATAATTTTCCACAAATACGAAACTGCTTCTGTGAACCTGTAAAGACCAACAATCTGACGACGATCACCAATGTCTATATTATTATCCGGAATGGATAATAGCTTTACACTAGATCTTCGTTTATCAGGTGTGTTCATATTATGTTAGTTCCAAATAAAACTGATTAGGTTCAAAATAAACAGTATCTGCGGCGATAACCCAACCAATAGGTTGAACGACGTTGTCCGTAGCTATTGGCCTGGTGGTAGTCATATCACCAAGAGACAGGCTTAAAAATAAGTCCGCTCCAGGAGTAAGATTCCATCTTGCACTTCGGATAAAACCAGAGCGCATAACTATGTCATCTTGAATAAACATTGCTTTGGCTGGGGCTTTGGTTATATCTGTTGCGCTTGCTTTCTTGTACGTAAGATCAGAAGTGTCCAGATATAAAACGTCGCCAAATGCAGTTCCAGCCTGAATCGTAGCTTTAAAAGCTATACCAGAATAAGACTCTAATGCCGGCGCTTCGTTCAATAAAAACTTTTGAAGGAATGGCGGATATACCCACGCTTCCCCACTCCACCACTTTATGTTCACGCTAGTATTTCTACCAAGCATGAACGAAGTGTTTGCAAGGGCTAATATGTTTGTACTACCAGGAATGATCGGCTGGTATAGCGACCTGATATCGCTACCCCAGTTCGACCTTAACGGTAATCTGCCTTTTCCTATTAATGACATTTATTACCCCTGTGTTACTATGAGTTGACCCCTTAGTACTGTTGCTGTCGTTACGCTCGCCACCTGAATAATAAATGGAACTGTATTGTCGTAAAAGCGTACGAATCCTGACTGAAGGGCATCTACTGAAGAACCAGCGTAAATTACTGGAACATCAACAGATGTCAACTCTCTGTACGCTACGAGGTGGATCACTCCAGATACTAAAGACGTTCCAAGTGTTATGGCTAACACTTTACGAACTCCAGTGTCTCCAGCTGCTAAGGTAAATGGGATAAATGAACCGATGGCAGCAGTAGCTGGAAACGATGGTATTGTAGCAACTTTTTCTACTCCGTCTTGATTCAAATACCTCATAGAGATTGTAGTTACAGCTCCTGTATTTCCCGTTGCGGTAGAAACTTCTATTCCCACCATGACACCAGCACCGTTAGCGGAACCTACTCTGTCTCTGGCTGGGAAAGCCACTGAATCAACAGACTGTTCTGTTAGAACGGCTGAAACAAGTCCAGAATTGTGCCACAATCTATCTGCTAATATATATCCACCAATTACACTTGCGTTCATGGTAAATCTTGCAAGATACGAATTACCAGATATTGGATTACTGAAGGGAAGCTGCCCCAGGTATGCAGTAAGAGCTTCTCCTACAACGCCAGGAGACGGAGCCACTGCCGGACCAGGTAATCCAGCTGAATAAAAATGAGAATGAAGGACGCCTGCGGCCTCCATTGTTCCACCCACCTTAAGTATTCCAACCGGAGGCTGCATGCCTGCGATTATTCCGTCAAGTGTCGTGATAGCCATAATTGTCTCCTTAAAAAGTTAATATTGTTCAGTTGTTTCTATCCATAAGTCACCTGGTTGTGGCGCTACTGGAGCAAGAGGTGATTGTGTTAAATATTGTTTACCATTTGTACGTGATTCAATAGTCGTAATCTGCTTTTCGTCCCTTGATATATTGTCTGCTATCAACAAACTTCTATCTTTTATTATTGCGCCAAATACCTTCGCTGATCCAAGCACAATTATATCAGAATTTCCAATGGAACTATTTGTTATGTCTATTGTGCCATTAACACAACGAGCAAACACTGGTTTACCGCCTATTGCTCCAGCGCCAGCTGTTGGAAGAAATAATGTAGCAGAATCTATATTTAGATAAGCAGTCTTAACGGGACCTAAAGAACTATCTAGGATTACCAAATTAGATAAGTTAAAGCTATTGCTCGTGCTTGAAGATGAAACATATATTTTTAAATCTGGAATATTTACTTTCCTAGGTTGCCCATAATCATAAAGCTGCATAAAGGCTATACTAGCATCGTTAACTATACTTGCTGTATAATTATACTCTGCATGACATACTATATTCCCTAAAACATCCCAATAGCTAACAGATGATCCTTGCCACCTAAGCCTTAACATGATGGCTGGACCCCATCCAGTAGGAGCAGCGCAGTGTAATGTTAAAACATCATTCGATGCCTTGTATCCTGTGGTAGGGGAAGTAGCAAAATAATTTTGAATATTTATATATGAATTTTCTGCACTATCAAGAAATACATAATGTGCTAAATCAGAACCTAATGCTTTTGCTGAAGATCGGAGAAGGTGGAATTTACTTTTATTAAACACCCTAACATATAATGCTGCTCCACTAGAAGCGGTAGTGTAAGCATAAATCGCAGACACCTTTTTAGGTAATGTCGGTGTAAATCTAGATACTGACAACCCTAAAACAACATTTGTATTATTTAATAAGAGTGCACAAATATAAGAGCTAGTAGATTCAAATTCCAATAAATTAAAATCAATACCGTCATGTTGAGGCACGGCATATGTAACTGATCCTATACCAAAATTTAAATTAGTAAGATATAAATAGGAAGAACTTAAATCAGATATAAATTTTATTCCAAAAGGACTATCTGTGGTGTTTTCATCGCAAGACAAAGTGACCATACCCCCTTCTTGAATAGGAATACCATATAACAGAAGCCCTCTAATACCATTTATTATAATTCCTGGCGCAAATAGATGAGATATACTTCCCCTAAAATAAATAGTATACGGGTTTGAATTCGTGCTTAAATCACCTGCATCAGAAGGCAGAGAGGCTAATGCCTCTTCAAAAGTTGCGTAATCTCCAGGTTGATCTCCTACATATCTAACCATTAGCGGGTCTTGAAACTGAACTAATTTCTGCTCCACCTCCATACCAACACCAGTAGCTACCAACGCTTGCCCAGCAACTAAAGATCCTGATAATGGAACAGGAGTCCACGGGCGCTTCGGAAGTTCGTTATTGACAAACTCTTCAAATGGAGTAGCCATATCAGTACTGCTCCTCAGTTACGAGCCAGAGATCGCCTGGTTGGGGTGCTACTGGAGGGAGGGGTGATTGGGTTATAAATCTCTTACCGTTAGATCTTGTCGTAGCATCAAATAAATGCTTTTCATCTCTACGGATACCATCAGAATAAATCTGATCATCCATTATGCCATTTATTTTAATAGATGCAGTACCAGACTCTATTTTTGTACTTTTTAAGTTGTCATATGTAGATTCTGCTACTCCACCTCTCAATGCAAATAAAGTTAGTTTATTTGCAAGAGTTAAAACAGTTGTTCTTACATCTGTTCTCTTTGTGGAAATTATAGCATAATTCGTATTCGTTGCGTCTATAATTGTAATTTTACTAACATCAAAAGCTACAATATATCCAGAGGACAATAATAAAATGTTATCCTCAAAAACAGGATTTGAATAATATGACCCTGATATTTTTAAAACAGTCATATTCACGTTTGGCATACTTGCAATAAGAAAAGAAATATTAAATCTACTTTTTGTTATTGTTATTGCCACAAAATTACTACTTGGTCTAAATTCAATAAACGTTTTAGCTGTATTTGATTGAGGGGATAGTCCAAATATAGATTCAAGAATGGTAACAACTCCACTCTGGGTACAACCTTCATGAAAAGGTAAAATAGTATTAATTCCAGTAACGGTTGACAATGCAGAAGATGTTTTTTGATTTATAACAGTAGACTGATTTGAGTACAAATTAAAATCAATTCCACCAATTATTCCATCTGTATCTAATCTACATATATATAAATCTTTCACTAACGTTGCGGGGTCCATGTCAATAATAGATAATAATGCCTTTTCTATACGTATAAAAACCTGGGCAGTGGATATGCCTTTTTTAAAGCAAATCATACTAAATTCTGATGAGTTGCATCTGGAAAAAAGATTAGTCGCGCTAATGAGATACTGACAATTAACATTACGTAGTGTTAAGCTAAAATTAGTACCACTACCATCGTTAATAATATGAAAAAACGATTTTTTAACAGTAGCGTCATCAGCAGGCTTAAAATTAATTGTGGCGTATCCTGTGGTATTATTCCAATCAATATCTTGCACGTGTTGTATTACTAGTCCAGTCATTTTAGTTGTGCCTACGTTTATAACAATAGGTTGCGTTTGATCATAAAAGGTAGACGAGCTTGATGGATTTAACTTAATAGTCCAGGGTCTATTTATTGACGCCACTCCTTGCGGTATGGCATCAATAGCTGCTTGTATAGACTGAAAATCACTGGTTGCAGGATCGTCCCCAACAACATACGTCATACTCTCACCGATAATAGTACGCTCTTCCAACTCCATGCCAATACCAGTAGCCTGCATTACTTTACCTGGTGTCAGACTACCACTAATTGGGACTGGCATCCATGGACGCTTAGGCAATTCGTTATTGACAAACTCTTCAAACGGAGT